>SXGQ01310375.1_pt1 | contig 28560 bp, 33 predicted proteins | sample 3178371 | NCBI WGS metagenome assembly SXGQ01 (sample SAMN11356859, study PRJNA531348) | freshwater metagenome | isolation source: freshwater sample F1-20 | place: China: Fuxian Lake, Yuxi | collected 2017-12-25 | reverse complement strand
GCCCACTGGTCAACTTGTCAACCGGCCAGCTAGTGTCCTCCTCCGGCCAACCGTTCAACTAATCAACTCTTCTTCGGTTCTGAGCCTCCGAGCCTCTGGTCAACTCAGCCTCTAGCTTCCTGCCCTCCGGCCCTCGAGTCCTCGAGTCCATGTATTCAGTCTCCCCTTGTCCACGTGCCCACGTGCCAGCTTGCCCCCTTTAAATTCAATGCACCTCCTCACTCGCATCACCACTTACGCCGCCAAGCCTGCCTTGGCCGGAGTGTGGGGCGTCGTGACCTATGCGGAGTTAGGCGCGCTCGTTGCCAAGGCCCAGCAGTCCCTGACCCAGTTAAAGCTCGATCGACCGACAGCTTTTGGGCTGATTGGCGACCACGGCCCGGCCTCGACCGCCTGGCTGATCGCGTTGGCCGAAGCCGGTCATTTCGTGGCGCCGCTTTCAGGGAATCCGGCTGAATTTCCAGCCAAACTAGCCCTCATCAAAGCGCAGTGGATCGTCGCGACCGGCCATACCTCATGGGGCCTCCTGCCGCGCGTCGACGAGCCGTCGACGCATCCGCTCTTTACGCAGTTACGAGAGCAGGGTTCCGCTGGCCTGGTCCTTTTCTCGAGCGGCACGAGCGGTGCGCCCAAGGCGATGGTGCAGGATTTCAACAAGCTCCTGACTTCCTATGAATCCCGGCATGAGAGCGATCTCGTGATGCTGGCTATCCTTGGTTTTGACCATATCGGGGGACTGAACACGCTCTTCAATTCTTTGGCGGCCGGTTCGCTCCTCGTCATCCCGGCGTCGCGGTCGCCGACCGACGTCGCCGCCGCGGTCGCGCGCCATCGCGTCGCGGTGTTGCCCGCATCGCCGACTTTCCTCAACCTCCTGCTCACGTCTGGTCTGACCAAGGAACTTTCCTCCTTGCGCGTCATCACCTACGGCACCGAGCCAATGCCGGAAAGCTTGTTGCAACGGCTTAAGGCCGCCTTTCCTCGCGTACGTTTCATCCAGACCTATGGCACCAGCGAGACCGGCATTGTCCGCACTTCGAGCCCGGAGGCCGGCTCGACCTTCCTCCGCTTCGAGGATTCGAATCTCGAATGGAAGGTCATCGACGATGAACTCTGGCTCCGCAGCCGCACGCAGATCGCCGGCTACCTCAACGCCAGCAATGAACGATTCACCGCCGACGGCTGGTTCCGCACCGGTGATAAGGTCGAGCAGGGGCCAAACGGCACCCTGCGCATCCTCGGCCGAATCGGCGAGATGATCAATGTCGGCGGAGAGAAGCTCATGCCTGCCGAGGTCGAGGCCGTCGTCCTCTCCGTCCCCGGAGCGGCCGATTGTCGTGTGCGGGGTGAACCTCATCCTCTCACCGGCCAGACCGTCGCCCTGGACGTCGTCGCCAACGTGCCTGACCAAGAAGCGCTGCGCTCCGCTATCCGGGCCGCCTGCCGCGAACGTCTCGCGCGCCACAAGATTCCCACGCGCGTCACCTTCGTCGCTTCCGTCAGCGGCGAACGGATGAAGAAGACACGCTAACGCCTCCCCTGCGACTCCGTCGCATCACCTTCTCCCATTCAGTTAGCCCATCCTTTCCGTGGATTCACTCATCCCCTATCTGATTGCCGACATCACCCTCCTCGTGGTGATCGTCCTGATGATGGTCCGGAATCTGACCTTCTGGCATCCTTTGACCGTCTACTTGTTTTTTCATGCCTACAGTTTTACCTGGCGCGTCATTCAGCTGATTTCTGGAGCTGTGCCTATGTATGGGAATACCAAAAACTTCGATGTTATCCGGCCCGAAGAGTTCGAACGCGCCATCATTTGGGCGGATGTAGCTCTCTTATGTTTTACGTTCGGTGCAGCCTTCGCCCAATCTTATTTCCGATGGAAGTCTCAATTCCCCCGGATAAGACGAGAGATTAAGCCCCAGATTGTCTACGCCGTCTGCGTAATCTGTCTCCCGTCCGGCTTGGTGGTCCTGACTATGGCTAAATCCGGTACGGCAGAAATAAGCGAAGTTTTAGCATCAAGTGGTTACCTGACCCTCATGAGCCTGTGGCCGATGAGTTGCTTAATCGCCCTGATTTTAGTCAAAGGCTTCCGTGCCATCATCGTCATTCCCATCTGTGCATATCTTTCCGTCGTAGCTCTGCAGGGATACCACCGATACATGTTAGTCCTGCCGATGCTTTGCCTTGCCGCCATTTATTTGCAGCAGAAAGGAAAGAGATGGCCGACATTTGCGATGGTTATCATCGGGCTCTGCATGGTGGCTATATTCCCCAATCTTAAGTATATCGGGCGAGCTGTTAATTCTGGAGATTACGGCGAAGCCGTGAGTTTGATTAAGAGCTCATTTTATTCGAACAGCGAAGTAAATTCGGGATCCGAAAGGCAATTCACCAGCGAAGAGTTCTTGGATCAATACGCCGGGGCGCTTCCCTTGATTGATTATTCTGGAGAGGTCTATAAAGGGTCGACTTACCTTGCTCTCGTGACGTTGCCAATCCCCCGCGCCCTATGGCCAAACAAGCCGGGCCTCGCCGATTTCCTGCGTGATATCTCGACGGTCGAAAGGCCTTATGACAAAGAAGGGCGGATTGTAACCTATATCGGAGAGTCCTATGCTAACTTTCGATACCCAGGAGTTGTTATGATTTCGTTTTCCCTTGGGTTTGGGTTGTCTTATTGGTGCTTTGTCGCGACCACGGGGCCATGGTTGAGGCTCAATCGGTACGTTTATATTATGGGGTTTATGGCGTTCGTCCAGCTCTTCCGTGACAGCCTGCTTTCGCTTCCACTCTTTTCGGTGATCCACAATCTACCAGCGCTTTTCATTTTGTTCGCCCATCTATTTGCAGGAAGCAGGTTGTTGGTGGTCGATCTGCCTTTCGACCATCAAAGTCGACATGAGCCAACTGACGAACCCGCCGGGTGAGACATTTCCGTTAAAGTGCGCACCTCGCTCTCTCAATTTCGCCTCAGCGGACTCGCCGTCACGACTGGCTCCGTCGAGCACGACTATCTCGAAGACGGAGTGGCTGTTGGCTTCGACCGTGGCATCTTGGAGCGAATGGGCAAAGTGATCGGACTTCGCAAACGCTATGTCGCCGGACCTGGCACCACGGCACTAGACCTCTGCGCCGACGCGGCCAAACGGTTGATCGCCCGGATGGGAATCGACATCACGTCGATCGATGCGATCGTCTTCGTGACGCAGTCCCCCGACCACTCTCAGCCTAATAACGCCTCTCTCCTGCATGGACGCCTTGGTTTGAGCCGATCCGCCCCGGCCTTAGAACTCTCCATGGGTTGCTCGGGCTGGGTCTTTGGCCTTCAACAGGCAGCCTTGCTCTGCGCATATGGCGGCGCCGCGCGGGTCCTGCTTTGCGCGGGCGACACGCTCAGCCGAATCACGAATCCTAGAGATCGGGCGTCCGGCCTTTTGTTCGGCGATGCGGGGTCGGCGAGCATCATCGAAAAAACCGGTCGCTCCACGCCTTTCCATTTCGTACTCGGATCCGATGGTGCCGGGGCCGGCTCCATCATCGTCCCCGCAGGTGGGGCGCGCCAGCCGAGCTCGGATGCGACGCGGGTCGAGAAAACCGATGCCGAAGGAAACCGGCATCATGCGGAAAACCTCTACATGAACGGAAGCGAAGTCTTCAACTTTACTTTACGCGAAGTCCCCGCAGCCGTGAACGAGGTGATGAAGCTCGCTGGCTGGACGCCCGCTGAAGCCGATGCGCTCGTCCTCCATCAGGCCAACCGTTTCATCGTCTCCACGGTCGGGAAGAAGTGCGGGTTCCCGGCTGAAAAGACGCCAATGGAAGTTGGCGAAAAATACGGCAACCAAAGCTCGGCCTCTCTCCCTTGCGCGCTCATCGATGGGCTAGGAAGCCGTCTGGAGTCCGAATCCCTTAAGATCGTCGCCTGCGGTTTCGGCGTTGGCTTCTCTTGGGGGTCATTTGCCGGAGAAATAGGACCTATGGCCGTTGCGCCTATTCTATCCTTTCCCCGATGAGTCGCGACGAACAGCTCAAGGCACTGCAGGACGATGTCGATGTGCTTGCTGCCGCCGATGAAGGCACTGCGCTCGCCTCTCTGCCGTATTGGGACTCCTTGGCCATCCTTCTGGTCATCTCTCATTTCGAGCAGGCTTATGGCATGGAAATCAAGGGCTCCCAAGTGCGTGCATGCCGTACCGTGGCCGACATTCTCGACCTAAGCCTTCCTCACCGATGAAAAAGCTGTTCATCATAGGGGCCGGCGGGTTCGGCCGCGAACTTTACGTCTGGGCCGGGCATCATCCTGACGCAGGCCGAGCTTGGAGTTTGACCGGATTCCTGGACGACAATCAGCAAGCTCTCGCCAAATTCGGTTCCTTCGCGCCTGTGCAGCCGCTCACCGGGCACAAACCATCTCCTGATACCATCTATCTCGTCGGGTTGGGGATGCCCGGGCTCAAGGAGAAATTGGTCACTCCTTTGATTGCCGCTGGAGCGGAGTTTCTCACCTTCGTCCATCCGCATGCCCTCATCGGCGAACGCGTGAAACTCGGACGTGGGGTGGTCATCTGTCCCGGGGCGATTCTTTCAGTCGATATCGAGATCGGCGATTTCGCCATGGTGAACCTCAATTGCACGATCGGGCATGACGCCTCGCTTGGGCCATGGACCTCGCTCAGCGCACAATGTGATATCACCGGATATGTGCGCGTGGCGGATCGGGTCTTCATGGGTAGCCGGGCCAGCGTGATCCCGGAGAAGTCCGTCGGCAGCCGCGCCATCGTCGGCGCCGGCGCCGTCGTCGTGAGGGATGTGCCGCCAGACGTCACCGTGGTAGGCGTTCCCGCCCGGATTCTCTGAGATGCGGAAAGCCATGCTCATCTTCGGGGCTATCATGCTTGCGGGCTTATTCGCCCTTGTACTGTTTTCGGAATTCGCTTCACCTCGCCCACGCGGATTCACGGGAGACTTGGCGCAAGCTTTACCGGAAGTGCCAGGCTGGCAGCGTCGCGAGATTCCGATCGCTGGCTCTTCTGCCGCGGTGGCCAGCGCGCAAGGCATCCTCAATTACAGCCAGGCAAAGCAGGTCCTCTATGTCAGGGGCAGCACGCAGATTCTCATCTATGTCGCCTACTGGGAGCCGGGCAAAGTGTCCGTCGTCGACGCTGGCTCACATAATCCAGATTCGTGCTGGGTGAACAACGGCTGCGTCCGCACCGAGCGTGCCTATGCCGTCCAAGGCAGGGTGGGGGAGCGCGATCTTCTCCCTTATGAGTTCGGACAATATATCGTGCCCCAAGGCGGCAAGCAGAACGTCGCCTTCTGGCATCTCGTGAACGGCGAACCCAACCGCTATGAAGACCAGCAAGCTGGTTGGCGCCACGGGCTCATCGGCCGGCTCGAGCGACTGCCGTTGGCCTGGAAAGATATCCGCGCCTACGGCATCAATCAGAAGAACGAGCAGATGTTCATTCGAATCTCAAGCGGCCAGAAAATCGAGGAGTTGTTTGCTGATCCCGCGAATGGCGCGTTGTTTGAATCTCTGAGCCGATTAGGCATTTACCCTGACCAGAAGTGGAAGTAGGCGAGACAGGGGTGCAAAAGTGCAAATCGGCCTACGGCCTGTGCATAGGTGCAAAAGTGAAGGCAAAGGCAGCACTGCACAGTGCAGGTGCAAAAGTGCAACCCGCCTGCGGCTTGTGCAAAAGTGCAAAAGTTGAGGCAGCGTAGCTCACCATCTTTTCCGGCTAGGCACTTCGGGGCGAGTGGCTTCGAGGTGAGACATTAAAGCCTGAATTTGAGATGAGCATTTAATGCAGAGCGGCCTTAGCGATTCGTACTTTTCAAGTGGAATGTGCCCAATCTTAGCGGCTAGATAGGTCAAGGTACGAACCTCGCCGCAAGACCCCTTAGCCCGGCGCAGCATATCATAGAACGTGCGGTCAGACCTGCTTTCGAATCCCTCGGAGATGTTGCACATGATAGAGACAGAGGCCCGTTGGATCTGGTCCTTAAGCGACCAGTCTCGTGAGCCTGGCCCCTCTTTCAGCAGCCCATAAGATTGCACGACGATGAGCTCAGCGGTCTTCCAAGCTTCAATTTCCTCAAATTTAGTAAAAGATGGCATGCCGAAGGTTGGTTGCTCGCACCGCAGGCATCAAGAAGCCGCCCCACCATTGTTCTCTCATCTTCAACTAGGTGTTATCTGAATCCACTTTTGCACCTTTGCACAGGAGCTCCGCTCCGATTTGCACCTTTGCACTTTAATAAATGAACCCCAGCAGAATCTACCTCTCTCCCCCTGACATCGGCTCCGCCGAAATCGAATATGTCCTGGAAGCCTTCGAATCCAATTGGGTCGCGCCTATCGGCCCGAATCTGGATGCTTTCGAGCAGGATTTCGCCCGCATCGTCGGCTCGAAGCACGCGGTCGCGGTCTCGTCCGGGACCGCTGCCTTGCATCTGGCGCTGCGTCTCGCCGGCGTCGGCCCTGGCGACGAAGTCCTGTGCTCCTCGTTGACCTTCGTCGCTTCGGCCTCGCCGATCACTTATCTCGGGGCCAAACCTGTCTTCATCGACTCCGAAGCCCTCAGCTGGAACATGGACCCCGCGCTGGCTTGCGCGGTCATCGAGCAGAAAGCCAAGGCCGGAAAGACGCCCAAAGCGCTCATCCTCGTCCATCTCTACGGTCAGGCCGCGGATATCGCCCCCATCAAGGCATGTTGCGACAAGCATGGAGTGAAGCTGATCGAGGATGCCGCCGAAGCCCTCGGCGCGACCTATCGCGACGCCGCGCCCGGCACGTTCGGGCTTTTCGGCATCCATTCCTTCAACGGTAATAAGATCATCACCACCAGCGGGGGTGGCATGCTAGTCACGGATGATTCCGCCCTTGCGCAGCAAGCCCGCTTCCTCGCCACCCAGGCGCGCGATGCTGCGCCGCACTATCAGCATTCCGTCATCGGCTATAACTATCGCCTCAGCAATATCTCCGCCAGTATCGGCCTCGGCCAGCTCCAGCGTTTGCCTGGCAAGGTCTCGCGTCGTCGGGCGCACTACAAGGCTTATGCCGAGGCGTTCAAGGCCCTTCCCGGCGTGACCATGCAACCGGAAGCACCTTGGGGACAGTCGACCCATTGGCTCACCTGCCTGACCATCGACCCGCGACACGCCGGCGTCACTCGCGAGCAGGTCCGGCTGGCGCTCGAGGCCGAGAACATCGAAGCCCGCCCCGTCTGGAAGCCCATGCATCTGCAGCCGGCCTTCGCCGATGCTGAGATGCATGGCGGCGAAGTCAGCGAACGGCTTTTCGACCATGGGCTCTGCCTGCCTTCGGGCTCAGCGATGTCCGAAGAAGATCGTGCCCGCGTGGTTGCGACGGTCAAACAGACCTTCAAAAGGTAGGGTCGGCACTGCGTGCCGACCTAGTTGTCCTAGGTAGGGTTGGGCGCCCTCGCTCAACCGACAGCAAGATGGTCGCCATCGCGACCGCTCGGTAGGCAACTAGAAACTGAGTCAGTCTTAGTAAGCCTGAGTTGATTACCGAACTCGTATACCTTAGGTACGTCACTTGGCCCAATCATCTCGCCAAAAGTATAACCCTAATAATCGCTCAACTATGTCATTGCGCCCGCGAGTATTCCTCAACGCGTCGACTTGTGTCGTCGGGGGTGGCGTGCAGGTCGCGGTGGGCTTCCTGCACCACGTACATCAGCGGCTTGACGAAATCGGTTGGGAAGTCGTCGCCGTCGCGTCACCGCAGGTCTATGAGCAGTGCAAAGCGCTGCCGAGCCGGCCAGGTTGGCGGCTTGAACTCATCACGCCGAGCCCCGCCTCGGTACTGGGAGGGCGGGGGAGCCGGCGCCGCATCCATGGGCTGATCGCGGAATTCAACGCCCAGATGTGCTTCACAGTTTTCGGCCCATCCTACCTTTGGCTGGATATTCCTGAGTTGAGTGGGTTTGCCGACCCCGCCGTTACCAACCCCAACCGGCATTATCTTCGCAACCATCGCTTGGTTCCCAAACTGTATAAATTGTTCATAACCCGGGTTAAGGCGCTAGCGGTCCGTCGGGTACGGCGATTTTGGGTCGAGACCTCGACCGCTAAAGCCGGCTTAGCTCATCGGCTGGGAATTTCCCCCGACAGAATCGATGTGGTGCCCAATGCGGTGAACCGGCTTTTCGTCCCTTTGCCCGGACCGCCTCCGCCCGGCCGGATACGAATCCTGCACCTGTCGGCCTATTATCCCCACAAGAATCACGCCTTTCTCTTGCCTGTCGCCAAAGCCCTCCGTCGATTGCACCCGGATTTCGATTTCGAATTCGTCGTTACCCTCCCTCAGGACGGCCAGCCCTGGAAAGAGTTGAGTGCTAACTTTGATCACGCTGGTTTCGCCGATCGTATCCGGACGCTCGGCTACCTTGAAGTGAAGAACTGTCCGGCAGCCTACCGGGACTGCCACGTCGTTTTCCATCCCTCGTTGCTCGAAGTCTTCTCGGCGACTTACCTCGAGGCGTTTGCGGCTGGCAGGCCCGTGGTCGCGAGCGACCTCGACTTCGCGCACGAAGTCTGCGGCGACGCGGCCTCTTATTTCGACCCGACTTCTGCGGACGAGGCTGCACAGGCGCTGTTTCATGTCTGCACGAATGAGGAGCATAGGCATGCCATGATCAGCAAGGGTATCCGGAGGCTTGCCGCTTTCCCTTCGTCCGGCGACAAAAACCAACGATTGGTGGACATGGTAAATATGGAAATAGCGCTGATGAATAAAAATCATGATTAAACTTATTATCACTGGCGGGGCCGGCTTCATCGGCTCCAACCTCACGAGACTGGCGCACGGCCTCGGCCATCAGGTCCTAGTCATCGATAAGCTGACCTACGCGGGCAATCGGGCCTCCTTGGCGGACCTGGAGGGCAAGCCGGGCTTCGCCTTCCTCCAGGCGGACATCTGCGATGCCGAGGCGATGCGCAAGGCTATGGCGAGCTTCTGCCCTGACGCCGTGATGCACCTGGCCGCCGAATCGCACGTTGATCGCTCGATCGACGGCCCTGGCGAATTCATCGCCACCAACGTCACTGGCACATTCCAACTCCTCCAAGCCGCCCTAGGTTATTGGCGGACGCTTTCTGGTTCCGCCAAGGATAATTTCCGATTCCTTCATGTCTCCACCGATGAAGTTTTCGGCTCCCTCGGCCCGATCGACTCAGCCTTCAATGAGTCGACCCCGTACGACCCGCACTCCCCGTATAGCGCCAGCAAGGCCTCGAGCGACCATCTCGCCCGTGCCTGGATGGATACCTATGGCCTACCGGTCGTGGTGACCAACTGTTCGAACAACTACGGGCCCTATCAGTTTCCCGAACAGCTCATTCCCGTCGTCATCTTGAAGTGCCTACGCGGCGAGCCGATTCCGGTCTTCGGCAAGGGCGATAACATCCGCTAGTGGCTTTATGTCGCCGACCATGCCCGCGCCCTGCTGGCCGCGGTCGAGAAAGGCCAACCAGGTCGGACTTACTGCATCGGCGGAGACAACGAGCGCCGGAACATCGATCTTGTGAAGCTGCTCTGCTCGCTGCTCGACGAATTCCGCCCGCGCGCCGACGGCAAGCCACACGATTCCGCCATCACCTACGTCACCGACCGCCCGGGACACGACATGAGGTATGCGATCAATGCCGCCCGCGCTAAGCAGGAATTAGGCTGGTCGCCCCAGGAAAACTTCCAAAGCGGCTTCCGGAAGACCGTCAAATGGTATCTGGATAACCCGCAGTGGATTCAGAAGATCTTGGATGGCTCTTATCGGCTCGAGCGGCTCGGCCGTGGCTGATTTTCAGCCGCCCGTCTGAAGCATGGCTTTCGCCCGCATCCTCCGCTCCAGCGCGCTCATGGGCGGAGCTCAGGTGATAACCCTGGCAACTGGTTTTATCCGCACCAAGATCGTGGCGCTCCTGATTGGACCCTCTGGTGTCGGACTCGTCGGAGTATTGACGGCTTTTAACGGGAATCTGGCTGCCCTCGCCGGCTGGGGCCTAGGGACATCAGGAGTTCGGACCATTTCCGGCGCAAGCGATCAGGAGAAAGCCGGTAAAATCGCGGCCGTCCGGCGCTTAGGAATGTTGCTTTCGTGGCTTGGCCTGCTTGCCATGGCATTAGTGTTCTGGCCGATCGGTTGGGTGACCTTCAAGGGCAGTGATTACAGCGCAGAGTTGTTCATCGCCGGCCTGGCCATTCCCTTGACCATCGCCACGAGCATGTGGTCAGCATTACTTCAGGCCCATGGGCAACTGAGGACCCTGGCCAAGTCGCAAGTTTTCTCGGCGATCCTTGGCCTATTGGTCGGGTTGCCTCTGGTTTACTGCTTCGGCTCAAAGGGAATTGCGGCTAGCATTCTTTTGGCCGCCGCCGCACCGGCGTTCATCACCTGGCGAGCAGCGCGAAGACATTGCCCTCCGTCGGTGATCGCGGCCACCCCCGAGGATATCAAGTCGCTCATCCAGTTAGGCGGCGCGCTCATGGTCGTGGGGCTTAGCGCGCAAGCGTCCGCCTATGTGGTGCGTCTCGTCATCATCCGGCAGGAAGGGCTGGCGGCCGCTGGTCATTATCAGGCCGCCTTTGCGGTCGCCGGCAGTCTGCCGGGCTTTGTCTTCATGGCAATGGGCGCCGATTTCTTTCCGAGGATAGCTGGCGCTAAAGATGAGGCTGAGGCCCAGCATCTGACGGAGAAGCAGATCCAAGCCGGGCTTCTACTGGCCCTGCCCTTGATCACAGTGCTGCTGACCATGGGCAGGCTTTGCATTCACCTGCTTTATGCGAACACTTTTGATGCCGCCATTCCCCTGCTCAGCTGGATGGTCTGGGGCGTCTTCTTGCGACTGATCTCCTGGCCGATGGGGTATTGGATGCTGGCCCGAGGGTCTTCGGCTTCCGTCATTCTGGCCGAGGTAATTGGGAGCTCGATCTTGGCTGCCATGCCCATCGTGCTCATGCCGTTTTACGGACTCCCTGGGGCGGCCGCTGGCTTTTTCATAAGTTATGTCTGCCACACGGTCATCATGATGGTCTTAGCCTTCCGCCGATCGGGCCGTTGGCTTGGGCGGCAGACCTTGGCCTGGGTTTCAGCCGCGGCAACGATCTTGGCACTTGCCCAATGGACCGCAGGCCTAATTGGCGGATTATATGGCGGGCTGATCCCTTCGCTTGTCGTGACAGCGGGCTGTGCGTGGGCTTATTTTCGCGCCATGAAAGAGGACGAAAACCCATGATTGCCCATAAACTTTGATCCCATTTCTATAAACTCATGAAAGGCATCATCCTCGCCGGCGGTTCCGGCACCCGACTTCATCCACTCACACAGGTCATGAGCAAGCAGCTCCTACCCGTGTATGACAAGCCGATGATTTATTACCCGCTCTCCGTGCTCATGCTGGCGGGCATCCGGGAAGTGCTGATTATCTCGACCCCGCAGGACCTGCCCAAATTCAGGGAAGTATTGGGCGACGGCTCGCGCCTTGGGTGTCGGTTTGATTACGTCGAGCAGGCCGTCCCTAACGGCCTGGCTCAGGCCTTCGTGCTCGGCGAGAAGTTCATCGGCTCCGACGACGTGTGCCTCGTCCTTGGCGACAACATTTTCTATTCTGCCGGCTTTGGCGACCAGCTTAAGTCGTGCCGCTCCCCGCAGGGCGGCCTCATCTTCGCCTACCACGTCAAGGACCCCGAGCGCTTCGGCGTGGTCGAGTTCGACGCGGCCGGTAAGGCGGTCTCCATCGAAGAGAAGCCCAAGGCGCCCAAGTCCAGCTTCGCCGTCCCCGGCCTTTATTTCTACGATAACTCTGTCGTCGGCATCGCCAAGGCCCTCAAGCCTTCGGCGCGGGGCGAATCCGAGATCACCGACGTCAACCGCGAGTATCTCCGTCAGGGTAAGCTGAGCGTGAAGGTCCTGCCCCGCGGCACAGCCTGGCTCGACACCGGCACTTTCGACTCGCTCCTGCAGGCCTCGCAGTTCGTGCAGATCGTCGAAGCCCGACAAGGCTTCAAGATCGGCTGCATCGAAGAGATCGCCTGGCGCCGCGGCTACATCGACGACGCCCAGCTGCTCAAGGTCGCCGAGCCCATCGCCAAGTCCGGCTATGGAGAATACCTCAAGGCCCTCGTGGCCGGACCTCGATGAGCTCACCTTGCGTCTTGCACGTCCTTCCTTCTCGTCGTGACGAGCGTGGCGCGCTCGCTTTTGCGGAAACCGGGAAGCAGTTGCCTTTCGAGGTTCGCCGGGAATTCCATCTTTTCGATCTCCGCGCCGGCGTCGCCCGGGGCGGGCATGCGCACAGGGCCTGCCACCAATTCCTGATCGCCATGGCGGGTTCATTCCAAGTCACCACGGACAATGGAATTACGAAGGTCGAGTGGGAGCTGCTTGCGCCTGACAAAGGCCTGCACGTCCCTCCCGGCCATTGGGTCGAACTCACCCCCCGGTCGCCCTCCGCAGTCTTGTCTGTCTTGGCTTCGCATGCCTACGATGAGGCCGACTATATCCGCAACCGCGAAGCTTTCTGCCGCCATGTTCATTCATCCTAATTCCGACGTGCAGGCCAAGCAGGTCGGGGAGGGCACCCGGATCTGGCAATACGTAGTGGTCCTTCCCGGGGCCATTATCGGCCGCGACGTCAATATCTGCTCCCACTGTTTTATCGAGAACAAGGTAGTCGTCGGCGACCGCGTCACGATCAAGTGCGGCGTCCAGCTCTGGGATGGTCTCACCCTCGAGGATGACGTCTTCGTCGGACCTAATGTCACTTTCACCAACGACCTGCAGCCGCGCTCGCGTAACGTCGCGGCGACGCTGCTGCCTACCTTGGTGAAGAAAGGCGCGTCAATCGGTGCTAATGCGACCATCCTGCCCGGCCTTACCATCGGCGAAGGCGCCATGGTCGGCGCCGGCTCGGTGGTGACCAAGGACGTTCCTTCAGGCGTCACCGTGGTGGGCAATCCCGCCAGACCTGTCTGATGCTGCGCTTTTTCTTCAGGCAAGGACGCAGCCTAATCAAGCGATGTCGCTCTGCGCTTTTCTGGTTCGATTGCCGCGCCGGACGGGTGCGTAAAGAAGGGCGCCTTCTATTGAACGTTCCTTTAAAATGCGACGGCGACGGCCGAGTCAGCCTAGGAGCGAACGTCAGCATCGGCTTCGTGCCGGCCCCGATGCTGGCAGACGGGAGGGTGCGCCTTCAGGCAAGGGGCGCCGAAGCGCGCGTTACGGTCGGAGCGGGCACCGCTTTTTCCAATAACGTCCAGGTGATCGCCGAGAACAGCGTTACCATCGGGAGGCAATGCCTGATCGGAGACGCCGTTCTCATCCTGGATTCGGATTTCCATAACCTCAGCGCCGAAGGGCGGCACAGCATGCCGGGAGCGGCCGCCGCCGTCGTAATCGAAGACAACGTTTTTATCGGTAGTCGCGTAATCATCCTCAAGGGTGTAACCATCGGCAAGGACAGCGTCATTGGTGCGGGCTCGGTGGTGGTTCGTTCCATTCCTCCTGGCGTCATCGCGGCCGGTAATCCCGCCATAGTAATCCGAAATCTTTGATCTCATGAATGTCCCCTTCCTTGACCTTAAGGCTATCAATGCCCGGCATGCCGCCGAACTTAAGGCGGCCGCGGCCCGCGTCATCGACTCGGGTTGGTATGTCCTTGGCGAGGAGGTGAAGGCTTTCGAGGAGGAATTTGCCGCATGGGTCGGTTCGCCCCATTGCGTTGGCACTTCCGACGGGCTGTCGGCACTCATCCTCGCCCTCCGTGGCTGGAAGGAGCTCGGCCTGCTTAAGGACGGCGACGGCGTCGCAGTTCCGGCCAACACGTACATCGCTTCAATCCTCGCGATCACCGAGAACCGCCTGCGCCCTGTGCTCATCGAGCCGGACGAAGACACCTTCAACCTCGGTGCGGAGAAACTCGCCGCCGCGCTCACGCCCGACGTCAAGGCGGTCCTGGCGGTCCATCTCTACGGCCAGCTGGCCGACATGCCGGCGATCGCGCAGCTATGCAGCGAGCGAGGCCTCCTGCTGCTCGAAGACGCCGCCCAGTCCCATGGCGCCCATATCGGCGGCGTCAAGGCCGGCGCCTGGGGTGATGCCGCGGCGTTCAGCTTCTATCCCGGCAAGAACCTCGGCGCCCTCGGCGACGCCGGTGCGCTCACCTGTAAGGATGGGAAACTCGCGGAGATGGTCCGCGCGCTCCGCAACTACGGCTCTCACGTGAAGTACAAGAACCTCGTCCAAGGTCCGAACGACCGCCTCGACGAACTGCAGGCAGCCTTGCTCCGCGTGAAGTTGAAGCACATCGACGCCGACAACGCCCGTCGCCGCGAGATCGCGCAGCGTTATCGCCGCGAGATCAAGAACCCCGCGGTGCGCCTGCCGTCCGTCCGCGCCGGCGAGGATTCGCACGTCTGGCACCTGTTTGTGGTGCGGGTGCCCCATCGGGAGGCTTTCCAGAAACGGTTAGCAGAGCAGGGCGTACACACGGCAATCCATTACCCGATCGCGCCACATAAGCAGGCCTGTTATGCCCGGGAGCTCGGAGGTTTGTCGCTCCCCCTGTCCGAGTCTATTCACAGCGAGGTGGTCTCGTTGCCGGTGAGTCCGACGTTGACCGACGAACAAGCCCGCCAAGTGGTAAACATCATCAACCGGCTTAATTTCTAATGGCAGAAGTCGTCTCTTTTGGATTGTTTGTCTTTAACCACGAGCAGTTCGTGCGTGAAGCCATCGAAGGAATTTATGCCCAAACCTACCGCCCACTTGAGCTCATTGTAAGCGAGGATGCCTCGACCGATGGCAGCCGGCTTATAATAGACGAGCTGTTAGGCAAGGCGCCCGCCGGAGTTAACATCATCAAGATTTATCAAGATACCAACAAGGGGCTGGCCAATGCGGTCAACGCCATTGCAAGACATGCTTCGGGTAAAGTCATCGTATTCGGCGCGGGAGATGACATCTCTGAACCTAACAGGGTGGAGTCTTCCGTGGCGCTGTTTACCGACCCCAATGTTATGTTTGTTCACAGCGCGCACAGCGTAATCGATAAAAATGGCAGAACATTAAGTAGTGTAGAAAAGAATGATGCACGTAACGGAACCCATTCGCTTTCTGACCTCATTAATCGGAAAGGGCCAGCGGTTCTTGGGGCTACGGCCTCTTATCGTAAAGACGTATTTGAATATTTCAGCCCGCTCAGGCCAGAAATTGTTCAAGAAGACGCTCTCTTGCCTTTCCGCGCCCTTCTCCTTGGCAAAGGGCGCTATCTGCCGGAGCCTTTGGTACGTTATCGCACGCACGGAGGGAATATTTCTTTTGGTGGTATCGATGCCTGCTCTGACGAAATCGTGCGGCGTTTTATCAGAATGCAAAATAACAGGCTAGCTTTGGCGTTGAATAAAACGGACGACCTCTCCCGGCATCTCGCCAGGGGTCGGGCGGCGCCCGAGGAGCTGACCAGACAGCTGGCGGCGGATTTACTCGAAGCAGAGACGGAAGTTCGCATCGTATCTGGGAAAAGCAGCCTAAACAAGATGGCCAGCATCCTTCAGGGACTTTTCGGCCGAAAGCTCCGTTTTGCTGCGGCCGTCAAATTCTTCTTCATATACGTCATCCCCCGTTGGTATACGTTTGCGCTTTGGATTCGAAAAAAACAACGTCTCTCATGATGAAAGTCTTCGTCACCGGCGTCGCCGGATTTATCGGATCTAACCTGGCCGACCGGCTGCTTGCCGACGGCCACGAGGTCGTGGGCTGGGATAACCTCTCGACCGGCCAGCTCCGATTCCTCGACGGCGCGATGCGTCAGCCGGGCTTCCGGCTGGCACGCGGCGATACCCTCGACCTGCCGGCCATGACCGCGGCGATGGCGGGCTGCGACACGGTTTTTCACTTTGCGGCGAACGCCGATATCCGTGACGGCTGGTCTCACCCGCGACGCGACCTCGAGCAGAACACGATCGCGACGTTCAACGTGTTGGAGGCGATGCGTGCCAACGGTGTCCGGCGGATCGCCTTCTCGTCCACGGGGTCCACCTACGGCGAAGCTTTGGTGACACCCGACCGCCCCACGCCGGAAAACGACGCCTTTCCGATTCAGACCTCCCTCTATGCGGCCTCCAAGGTCGCCGGCGAAGGGCTCATCTCGGCCTATGCCGAAGGCGGGCAGCTCGACGAAGCTTATGTATTCCGTTTCGTATCGATCCTCGGCGAACGCTATACGCACGGTCACGTATTTGATTTCTACAAACAGCTGATTGATCATCCCGAACGGCTGCGGGTGCTTGGAGACGGACGGCAGCGCAAGAGTTACCTTTACGTCCAGGACTGCGTGGACGCCATGCTGCACGTGCTCGCCGCCGGCACGGCCCGCGCCGCCCGTCATCGCACTCAAGTCTATAATCTGGGCACGCCGGAGTTCGTCGAGGTCAACGCGAGCATCGCCCATATCTGCGCCGCCCTAGGACTGAAACCCGCCTTGGAATACACCGGCGGTACCCGCGGATGGGTCGGCGACAGCCCCTTCATCTTTCTCGATACCGCGAAAATTCAGGCCACAGGCTGGAGGCCGAAATTGACCATCGCGGAAGGGATCCTCCGTACCTTACGATGGCTCGAGGCCAACCGCTGGGTCTACGACGCTCGTTCCTAACCTATCTTTTCCATGATCATCGTTCGCTCCCCCTTGCGCATCTCCCTCGGTGGCGGTGGCACCGACTTGCCTTCCTATTCATCGCGCTTCGAGGGGTTCCTTGTCGCCGCCGCGATCGACAAGTATGTCTACGTGACGGTTCACAGGAACTTCACCGACGATTTCATCCTCAAATATTCCAAGCTCGAGCGCGTCTCGAGCGCCGCGGAAATCCAGCACCCCATCATCCGCGAGGCCGTCCAGATGGCCGGAGTGACTCAGCCCAATTTGGAAATCAGCTCGATGGCTGATATTCCGGCGGGAACCGGCCTGGGCTCCTCAGGTTCTTTCACGACAGCCTTGCTTAAGGCCCTGCATGTGGGCCAACGCCAGCCACTGCAGCCGCGCGAACTAGCGGAGCAGGCCTGCCATCTGGAAATCGACCGGCTCGGCGAACCCATCGGCAAGCAGGATCAATATATCGCCGCCTTCGGAGGCATCACAGCCTTCACCTTCCGTCGGGACGGCTCCGTCGAGGCAGTTCCGGTCAAATTAACCGACAGCACGCTGCATCACCTCGAAGACAATCTCCTGTTGTTTTTCACGGGGTATTCGCGATCCGCCTCCGCCATCCTCAAGGACCAGAACGACCGATCGAAGCAGGACGATTCGGCCATGCTCGACAACCTGCACTTCACGAAGGAGCTCGGCGTGCTTTCTCTCGAGGCCTTGAAGTCGGGCGATCTCCGTGAGTTCGCCCGTCTGATGGACGTCCATTGGCAGCGTAAGCGCGCGCGCTCTGGCGGTATGAGCAATGACCGGATCGACGAATGGTATGCTTTGGCGATGCGCAGTGGTGCTCTCGGAGGTAAGTTGATCGGCGCCGGCGGCGGGGGTTTTCTGATGTTCTACGCCGAAGACAAGGATCGGCTGCGCCAGGCGATGGCCGCCCAAGGCCTGAAGGAGGTCCGCTTCAAATTCGATTTCGAGGGCACCAAAGTCCTGACCAGCTGATGAAAGTCCTTCGCCCAGAGGAAATGTCGGTCGCACTTCTGGCTGGCGGACTGGCGACCCGCCTGCGGCCGATCACCGAGACCATCCCCAAATGTCTGGTCGAAGTGGCGGGTCGGCCTTTCCTGGAGCATCAGTTCGCGCTCCTCCGCCGTTGTGGTATCAAGAAAGTGGTGCTGTGCGTCGGCCACATGGGCGACAAGGTCCGGGCCTTCGCGGGCGACGGCGAACGATTCGGGCTGGAACTGGCATACTCTTTCGACGGCGAGGCACCGCTCGGCACCGGAGGCGCCCTGCGACAGGCCTTGCCGCTGCTGACCGACCCGTTTTTCGTCCTTTATGGTGACTCCTACCTGCCGATCGACTTCGGGGCGGTCGCCCTAAGCTTCCTCGAATCCTCGGCCGTCGGCTGCATGACGGTCTTCCGCAACGAACACCAGTGGGATGCGAGCAATGTTTGGTTCGACAATGGGCGCATCCAGCTCTATCACAAGCGTACCCCTGATCCACAAATGCGTCATATAGATTATGGGCTGGGGCTGCTCCGTCACGACGCATTCTTGCATGCCCCGGCGGTCGGCGGCTTCGACCTCTCCTTATTGTATGAGCGCTTAGTCATCGCCGGCTCTCTGCAGGGCCAAGAGGTGTCGAAACGCTTCTATGAGATTGGTTCGCCGGCCGGCCTGGTCGAACTCGACGCCCACCTGCGTCAAATCCCTTCATCATCATGAGTTACTCCACCACGCACCTGCAGGAAACCATTGAAATCGCCCGGGGCCTCGATGCCTCGGCTTGTGAACGGGCTGTCAGGGTCCTGCTGGCCGCACGGCAGGCCGGCGGACGTCTCTTCATCTTGGGCGTGGGCGGCAGCGCAGCCAATGCGTCGCATGCCGTCAATGATTTCCGGAAGATCGCGGGATTCGAGGCCTACGCACCGACGGACAACGTATCTGAACTGACCGCCCGGACGAATGACGAGGGATGGGAATCCGTTTTTGTTGAGTGGCTCCGTGGATCGAGGCTGCGCCCCGCCGACTGCCTCCTGGTATTTTCAGTCGGTGGGGGCGACTTAGCCCGCAATATCTCCCCGAACTTGGTCCGTGCCTTGGAGTATGCCCGACAGGTGGGAGCCAAGATTGTCGGGGTCGTGGGCCGCGACGGCGGATATACGGCGAAAGTAGCCGACGCCGCCGTACTCGTTCCCGTCGTGAACCCCAACAATATCACCCCGCACTCCGAAGCCTTCCAAGCCGTGGTCTGGCACCTTTTCGTGTCTCACCCGGACCTTAAGCAGGCCTCGACCAAATGGGAGGCTTCCAAATAGCATGAATCTCGCAGTTTATTGGGATGAATTCCTTCTGTCTTTGAGGTTGGGAGTTGGGCTCTCCGGCAAGTTTAAGCTCTTCAGAGACTTCATTGTTTATCATATCGCTAATCGCTGCGTAAAACCACTCGCGAGCGATGTGGCCTCGGAAAAGGTTTACCTGGTCAAAATAGCTGGAAAATCTATCGAGATACGTCTCCGGCCCCGCGGGGGAGATTTCTATGTCTTACACGAGATTTTTGGACGGGGTATTTTTGCTGCCGATGATGATCTCTCGGCCATCATCGATTTTAACAAGGTGCGAAGCTTTGTAGACCTCGGAAGTAACGTCGGATTGGTGTCCCTTTACTACGCTGGGCTTCTTCCCTGCGCAAAGTTCGTCTGCGTTGAGCCAGATCCGAAAAACTTCAAACTGACGGAGGATAATCTCTCTTGGCTTGGCGAAAGGGGTGTCTTCATTCAAGCCGCTGTTGCGGCTAATTCGGGGTCTGTTTCTTTTGATGGTTCAGGTCAAAGTTACCGAAAACGCATTTCTGCTGACGGTGGAATCATGGTAAGGGCGTGCACCGTGGAGGAGATCATGGCCATCGGAGGCTTGACCGAAATCGACCTGATAAAGATTGATATCGAGGGAGCTGAAAAAGCACTCCTTCTAGGAGAGCTCGGATGGCTTTCAGCTACGCGTGCGATTCTGATTGAGATTCACGATGACTTCCGCGAGCCCGACCTCCGGCGTGTGCTCGAGCCGCTTGGGTTCACAGTGCGCCGACTAAAAGTGGGGGAAAACTTCCTTGCCGTCAGAAAATAAACAGCCTGCGGTTTTCCTAGATCGTGACGGCACCTTGAACGCCGCTGAGATACGTGCTGGCTTGCCGTATCCGCCCGCGACCGTCGCCGAGTTCAGGCTCTTGCCCGGAGTTGAAGTAGGCTGCCGCCGTCTCCGCGAGGCGGGCTATGTGCTCGTCGTCGTGACGAATCAACCCGACGTCGGCCGCGGCGAGCAGACGCTAGCGAATATCGAGGCAATTCACCGCCGACTCATGGAAATGCTGCCGATCGACCACGTCGAGGTCTGCTACGATTCTGGGCGGGGTGAGGATTCGGAATTTCGCAAACCCCGCCCGGGCATGATTTTGAAGGCAGCCCGTGAACTAGGCCTCGATCTGGCACGGTCTTGGATGGTCGGCGATCGGTGGCGCGACGTCGACTGCGGCGTCAACGCGGGCGTGCGGACTATCTTTATCGATGCCGGGTACTCTGAAGCATTAAAAGCTCAGCCGGCTTACACAGTCACCGATTTTCCTGCGGCCGTCGCCATCATCTTAGCCACCTGAATCAAACTAACTTATGTCCCTAGATCAAATCCCCATCAAATTGTTCGCCGACGGCGCCGACCTCAAAGGAATCACGGAATATTATCATAAGCCATATATTGCCGGGTTGACCACTAACCCCACCTTGATGCGCAAGGCTGGCATCAACGACTATGAGAAGTTCTCCCGCGCGGCTCTGGAGATCGTGAGGACCAAGCCCATCTCCTTGGAAGTATTCTCCGATGACCTCGCGGAAATGCGTCGCCAGGCCCTAAAGATCCAAAGCTGGGGACCGAATGTCTACGTGAAGATTCCGGTCAGCAATACGTTGGGCGAGCCTACGGCCCCGTTGGTCGCCGATCTGGCCAAGTCCGGAGTCCAGCTGAATGTCACCGCGATCATGACCCTCGCCCAGGTGCGGACGGTGGTGGCTGCCCTGCAACCTAATACGCCTTCGGTGATTTCGGTTTTTGCCGGTAGGGTGGCGGATACAGGCATCGACCCAGAGCCGCTGATGTTGAAGTCAAAGGAAATAGCCGCCGCCCTGCCCTCCGCCGAACTCCTCTGGGCCAGCGTCCGGGAAGTTTTTAACATCTACCAGGCGGCTCGTTGCGGCATCCCTATCGTGACCGTGACGAACGACATCCTCGCGAAAGCGGCGAAGATGAAGGGCATGAAGCTGGAAGACCTCTCCTTGGATACCGTTAAGATGTTTCGCGAAGATGCCATTTCGGCCGGTTTCTCTCTTTAGCCGATGAGTGGTAAGCTGGCCCTTCCTTGGATTTCAGCCCAGCTAGGTATCAACGGCAAGTTCTTCGTGCCTCGGCTGCTCCATCGACACGGCCGCCTCGGCGCCATGTTTGTGCCGCTTTGGTATGACAAGGATTCGTGGGCGTATCGTTTGCTGGGGCGTCTTTATTGGAACGCACCTAATTTTTTCCACCACGAACTGGCTGACGCGCCTGTCAAGACAATGCTTGGAGCCAAACTACGTTTTGAGCTCACGCATTTTCGACAAAGGCGGTCCATGCCGATGTGGGATTTCATTGCCCTGAGCAACGACGCTTACCAGCGCGGGCTTCTGGCTGCACTGCGCTCCCGAGAACTGTCGCCGCTCCGCGACGGGCCGCCTGGTATCTTCATCTCCTGGAGCGACATCTCCCTCGAGGCCATTCGCTTCTTCCACGGAATCGGCTGGAAGACGGTGACGATGCAGCTCAATTGCGGCCAGCTGGAGGAAGGCCTCATCGCAGAAGAGTGCGCATTCTACCCGGACATGGCGGAAAAGTCCTTCCGTGCTCCGGCAGGATTCCACGCAAGGACGCTTCAAGAATACCACGAGACCGACCATGTGATCTCCAACTCTGCCTGGGGTCGGGAATACCTTGTCGCCCAAGGAATCCCGCCCGAAAAGATTTCCATAGTTCCGTTCGCGTACGAAGGGGAAAGCGAACGCGGCTTTGTGCGGGAATATCCGGCTGCCTTCGATCAAGCCCGTCCGCTTAGGGTGTTACATGTCGGGCAGATGAGCCTGCGCAAGGGCATCGGCCGTTTCTTTGAAGCCATACAGTCCATGCGCGACCTGCCGGTGCAATTCACGTTCGTTGGCTCGGTCGGGGTGCCGATTCCCCCGAAAATCGCCGCCAATCCTCGGGTCAAGATCCTTGGCGTCGTCCCGCGGTCACAAGTGGAGGCGCTTTACCGCGAAGCCGACGTCTTTCTTTTCCCCACTCTATCCGATGCTTTCGGACTCACGCAGTTGGAATGCATGACTTGGAGTCTGCCGCTCATCGCTTCGCGCCATTGCGGCGATGTCGTGCAACCCGGGGTAAACGGGCTTCGGCTTACCGAGGTCACTGTCGCATCGATTATTGAAGCCGTTAGTTATTGCGTGAGTCGCCCTGACGAATTAGCCCGCTGGTCGAAGGGCTGTCAGGTCCCCAAAAATTGTTCAATGGAGCACTTCGGACAAGCTCTGCTCGCCATCGAAGAAAGGCTGTTCCCTGCCCGCGCCTGACAAACTGCCATTCTCTCACGCAGCTGCCCAAAAGATGTCATCACGTCCGAGTATTATCCTCCGCGCTTCGAGTTGCGTCTTCAGGGGCGTGCAAGTGCCGTTGGGTTACTCTATCAGGTTGATCAGTAATTCGCCGCCGCCGCTGGTCTATGACCATTACAAATCGTTGTCAGTTCGACCAGACAGGCGACTTGAACTTATCACCCCGAGCCCCGCTTTTGTGCCGACAGAATGGGGAGGCCGGCACCGGCCTTAAGTGCTTCCTAGCCAATCACAAACTGAAATATACCGATAAGACTGAATCTACAGGAACGCCATGAAAGTTTTCATGCCGCCAGAAATAATCTATCTCCCGAAAGCGGGCTTTTGCGCCCCTTTGCCCGGGTGTATGAAGATGAAAAAAAGCCGAATCGAAGTAGATTATCGGAGTCGAGAGTATCTGCAGCGACGCAGGCTCTTCGATCCCGTCGCCGTGCTTGGTATGATTGCCAGAGATCGCTTAGGTCGGGATGACGCTAGTTATGTGATCCTGGCTGCGGCCTGCGCCGAAACCTGGAGCAATCAGTTCGTCGACGCTTTCGCGACCTAACTTCTTCGCCATGTTCTCCTCGACCGCATTTTCCTGGAATGGCTTGCCGCAGTATGCGGCCCGTTTGATTTCTACGGCTATCAATGTGCTCGCTGCTCCATGTCCCGTCGTGGGTTCCCGTCCGAGCGTGCCGGTACGTGGGATTGAGGAGGCACTTGGCCAACCGGTCTACTGGGTAGACGCCGCTGGGTCGACTTCTTGGGAGGACATGGGCTTGTCGGTGCCCAAGGTGTATTTCCAATCCGGCTGGGCGTATCCTGCCTTCAGCTCCCTCGGGGATGAGGTTCGCGCCAAAGGCGGCAAGGTTTGTCTATTGATGGACAATAATTGGCGAGGCGATTTACGTCAAATGGTCGGCGCGCCATGGTTCCGGCTTCTCCAAAGGCACAAGTTCGACGCTGTGCTGGTGCCCGGCAAGTCGGGGCGGCGCTTAGCACGATGGTACGGCATGCCCGACCATGCGATCTTCGAAGGAATGTACGGAGCTGATCCGCGGTTGTTTTTCAACGGGCCCCCGCTGGCCGACCGTCCCAAGCGCATTATTTTTGTGGGTCAATACATCGAACGAAAAGGGTGCATACCGTTAGCCCGGGCTTTCGTCTCCGTAGCGGACCAGTTGCCGGATTGGGAGCTCCACATGTACGGCAGCGGTCCTTTGCAGTCTGCCATCCCGCCTCACCCGCAGATCAAGGTGCATGGCTTCGTGCAGCCAGAGCAATTGGGAGCGCTCTACCGAGGCGCCCGGATCTTCGCGTTGCCAAGCCGCTCAGAGGCCTGGGGTCTGGTCGTCCATGAGGCTGCACTTTCGGGCTGCCAGCTACTACTCTCTGAAGCGATCGGCGCGGTGCCGGATTTTGCAACGAAGGATAATTCGATGACCTTTCGGCCGGACGACGAGGCAGGAATGGCCGCAGCCATGGTTTGCCTTACCCAGACCGTCGACCTCGGCACCGCACAGGCTGCCTCAGTGTCTGCTGCGAAGACCCATGGCCCATCGGTCTTCGCCGCTCAGGTGGGGAGCATCGTTAGGAAACTCACTTAAAGTTCATGCGATATCTTGTCACCGGCGCCGCCGGTTTTCTCGGCACTCACTTGGCCGGCCGCCTACTTGCCGATGGCCACCAGGTCGTCGGCTTGGATAATTTTCACTCGGGCTCGGAAGCGAACATTGCCCGACTGAGACGGCAACCCGGATTCAGCTTCATCCGGCATGACGTCACGGAACGATATGATATCCCTTGCGACTGGGTCTGCAATCTGGCGTGTCCGGCCTCCCCCCCCCATTATCAACGCGATCCAGTCTACACGGCGAAAATTGCTTTCTTGGGGGTGCTCTATGCCCTGGAAAATGCCGAGCGTCATCAGGCGAGGGTACTGCAGGCTTCCACTTCCGAAATCTATGGGGACCCGCTCGTGCACCCCCAAACCGAGGTCTACGTGGGCAACGTCAATCCGATCGGGTTGCGCTCATGCTATGACGAAGGAAAGCGCATCGGCGAAACGCTTTGCGCCGACTTCAAGCGCCTGGGACGCGTCGATGCGCGGTTGGTCCGCATCTTCAACACCTATGGCCCGTTCATGCGGGCCGACGACGGCCGGGTGGTCACGAATTTCATCGACCAGTCCTTGCGCGGACAGGCACTAACCCTCTACGGCGAAGGCAGGCAGACGCGCTCATTCTGCTATGTGGACGACCTGATCGAAGGATTTATGCGCGTGATCGCCCATCGGGATAACCATGGGCCGATTAATTTAGGTAACCCTGATGAGTTCACCATGCTGGAGCTCGCCGAAGAGGTGCAACGCATCGTCGGCACCCGCCTGCCCCTCAAGTTCGAGCCGCTGCCCTCGGACGACCCCCGTCAGCGTCAGCCGGATATCTCGAAGGCTCGGCGTCTGCTCGGCTGGGAGCCGAAGGTAAGGCTCGCCGAAGGACTTGCTCGGACCATTGAATATTTTCGCTCCCTCCCTCGCGCCTGATGAAATCCTCACCACAAAAGATCGTCTGCATCGGCGCCGGATACGTCGGCGGCCCGACCATGTCCGTGATTGCGGACCGCTGTCCGGAGATCGAAGTCACGGTGGTCGACCTGAACGCCGAACGTATCGCCGCCTGGAATTCGGACCAGCTTCCCGTCTATGAACCGGGCTTGGATGCGGTCGTCAGACGCGCCCGTGGCCGCAATCTCTTCTTCATCGGCCAGGCCGAGGGAGCGAAGAAGCTGGCCGAAGCCGACCTGGTCTTCATCTCTGTCAACACGCCGACGAAGACGGAAGGTGAGGGCGCGGGCAAGGCGTCGGACCTGCGCTATGTGGAGTCCTGCGCTCAGTTCATCTCCGACCACGCTCGAGGACATACCATCGTCGTCGAAAAATCCACGATGCCGGTGCGAGCGGCCGATACGATCAAGCGTATCCTGGGCCTCAATCCGCACGGCGGGACTTTCGATGTCTTGTCCAACCCGGAATTTCTGGCCGAAGGCACGGCCATCCGGGATCTCGAGTCGCCCGACCGGGTGCTCATCGGGGGCGAACGCCCCGAGCCCGTTGAAGTATTGGCCGCAGTCTACCGTCAGTGGGTTCCGGCCGAGCGCATCATCACCACGGGCTTGTGGTCCGCCGAACTCGCCAAACTCGCCGCGAACGCCTTCCTGGCGCAGCGGGTCTCCTCCATCAACGCGCTTTCGGCCCTGTGCGAGGTGACGGGTGCCCAGGTCGATGAGGTGGCAAAGGTCGTGGGCTCCGATTCCCGCATCGGCCCGAAATTCCTCAAGGCATCGGTCGGCTTCGGTGGCTCGTGCTTCAAGAAGGATATTCTTTCCCTCGTCTACCTTTGCGAGTTCCACGGGGTGCCTGAGGCCGCAGTCTATTGGCAGCAGGTCATCGACCTGAATGAGTGGCAGAAGCGCCGCTTCGCCGATAAGATCATTCGGGACTTGGGGGCGAAGCGTGGCAAGGTCGCCGTTTTGGGCTTGGCCTTCAAGAAGGACACCAATGATTTCCGTGAATCCGCCGCCCTGGACATCTGTCGACAGCTCCTGGCTGCCGGGCTGAAAGTCGCAACCTATGATCCGCAGGTGGAGTTCGCAGATTTCTGTCAGGTAGCCGGAATCAGCCAGGGAATCCGCTCGGCTGGTTCCATTAATGATGCGCTCACCGATGCTTCCGCAGTAGCGGTGCTCACGGAGTGGGAAGAATTCCGGACCATCGATTGGTCGTCTATGTCACTCGGCTTAGGCGCCTGCATCTATGATGGTCGTAATATCCTAGACCAATACGCGATTCGTCGTGCCGGCTTAAGGTTCCATGCCATCGGCGGTTGGGCCGCAAATTGACCGCTGCTTTGCCGTAGGCTTAAAGCCGCACTAATGTGCGGCTTTTTTGTGCCCAGACGGCCGAGGCTACTTGCATGTGGACCTCTAACATCAGGCCGAGTCCGAAATATAAGTTCCTAGCGGTAGCTTCGATTAACCATCGAGGATATAGGCACTTCGCCACCATGTGGAACTGATCTGTCTCTTTAGCAACTTCTCTATGCAGTAGGTTTCCGATGCATTACATTATTATGGCTATCTCAATTATTGTGCTACTGAAAGACACTCACTTTTCAGGCATATTAAGGCTTGGAGCCAGGTAATCAAGATGATGGGGCATGCTTCATCAAGGCCAATTCAGGGATGTTCGCGCAACGTGGCGCAGTGTCGTCATCGCATTCATCCTGCATGCAAGCGGTGATGATAGATGAAAAAGGGAGCCACGCCGTCCGGGCTGACTACATGGAGGATTCCTCCGGCCGCTTGCGGCGTACTCCGAAGGCCCTGAAACGTTGGTGGTTTCGTTCAAACGTAAGTCAGGTCAGGTCGATCCTCTTAGACTGCGCAGACTTAAAACGTCGTCGGATCGCCCATGCACGAAGTTAGTAAAAGGTTAAAAGCAGGACTCAGGTTAATAAAATGAATCACCGATTTGTGGAGTGACGGCTTTCTGTTTTCTACGATGGCGTAGATTTACTAAAATTTACCATTCTAATAAACACAATCGCTTTTCATATCTCAGACGTTAAAGCATGATTTCAGTTAAATTTCCCCAGCCCCATGGCAACTTGAAACGACCCGATCACCTCTTCAGCCTCGCTCTGATTATTGCCATCACCTCGGGCCCGGACAGCATGGTCGTTGCCTTTGGGGCGAACAGGGTTATCATCAAGCCAATAAACCATGAGGATACATTTCAGCGAGCTTGATGGAATCCGCGGAATCCTTTCTTTGGTAATCCTATTTTTCCATATTGGCCTGAATCCCCTCGTCGGATTGATTACCATGGGTCTGGTGCCAAAGGGGCGCTATGACCTTGCGGTCGATTTCTTCTTCATTCTCAGCGGTTTCGTGCTTTGTCACGTATCCATGGGCCGGAAGCCTGACATTCTTCGCTTCCTTGTCGGCCGAGCGTTTCGGATGTTCCCGATTTCCATACTGTCGCTGTCGATGTGCGTTCTGGCGACGCATTTTTACGGAAGCGAGCTCACGTTGTTGGCCAACATCCTACTTCTCCAGCTTTTCATGGGCCTACCCCACCTGAACGGCGTCGCATGGAGTGCCTGTTCCGAAATGTGGATGCCCGCTTTTCTAGGCTTAGGTGCCTGGTTCGGACGGATGCAGAACAAGGCCCCCCTCTGGGCGCTTCTGCTTATTATGTGGGCGTTAGGGGCCTTCTCCATCAGTGAGCACGGCATCGAAAATCGGCAACTCTCCGACATCATGCGCTCGTTCGCCGGATTGTCCGCTGGCTTCCTGCTCTGCTTGATTTTCCCGGCTTCGAAAGACGAGTCGTCCAAGGCCGCGCCCTCGCTCATCCCCGGTTTGCTTTTGTTCATGGTAGGATTGATCATGGTCTTCGGTGGAAAATACGCCTTACTGGTCTATATATTTCCGGTCGTGGCAGGTTTCACGATTATCGGCTTCCTGAGCACGAAGACATTTCTATCCGGCCGCGTTTGCCAGTTCTTCGGGGCAAGAAGTTACTGCGTTTACATGCTTCATTGGCCGGTGCTCCTCTTTTTCAACTCATACTTCGGACCCGACGCATTGAAGGGCAATGTCGGCATCAAATTAGCTATAGTCATCATAAGCATCATCTTGTCGGATTTGGCACACCGGTACGTTGAACTACCTTTCTTGCGATGGCGCGGGAGGATAATGACAGGCCGTTCGTGATTCTTAAAAGCTAGTAGTCCGTCGATAGATAAGTGTTATCTAAAGCCGCTAACCATGCGCGGCTTTTTATGCCCGTATTGAATTACGAAGTGCGAAGTAAGGTGTCGTCGGGGTTAGCATACGCCCTGTCTCCCGGTAGGGTCGGCACTGCGTGCCGACCTAGGTGTGTTTGGCAGGGTTGAGCGCCCTCGCTAAACCGTGGCTGACCGAGGTCGGTCAGCCCTACCTCAAGCCAGAATCGTTTCCATCGCGTCCGCCCTGGATCCTGACGGATGCGATGTCATCGCATCCCTACCCATTGCCCGATGCAACTAGGTCGGCACGCAGTGTCGACCCTACCTCGATGCCTCTTTCTATTCAACTGAGCCTCGGGGCCTCTGGGCCTCTTTCGCCACTGCATCCCTGGCCAACTTGCCAACGGG
>SXGQ01581260.1_pt1 | contig 28561 bp, 26 predicted proteins | sample 3178371 | NCBI WGS metagenome assembly SXGQ01 (sample SAMN11356859, study PRJNA531348) | freshwater metagenome | isolation source: freshwater sample F1-20 | place: China: Fuxian Lake, Yuxi | collected 2017-12-25 | reverse complement strand
TTAATAATTAGTAAATGGTCATTTAAACGAATTGAATTAAAAAAATTGGTATTTCTGATGAGGTGTTTTTACATAGTGGTAATTAAAAATCCCTTATCTTTGCAAAGTAATGGTTAAAATCAGAAATATTGAATTAGGGGAATTTCCTCTTTTACTTGCTCCGATGGAGGATGTGAGTGATCCGCCGTTTCGTGCGTTGTGCAAAAAACACGGTGCCGATTTGATGTATACCGAGTTTATTTCTTCGGAAGGATTGATTCGTGATGCTGCTAAAAGCGTGCAGAAATTGGATATTTATGAATATGAACGTCCGGTTGGAATTCAGATTTTTGGTTACGATATTGACAGTATGCGAACGGCTGCTGAAATCATTGAAAAGACAAATCCAGATATTATTGATATTAATTTTGGTTGTCCTGTAAAGAAAGTAACTTGTAAAGGTGCTGGAGCAGGTATGTTACAAGATATCCCGAAGTTAATTCGAATGACGGATGAAATTGTAAAAGCAACGAATTTACCAGTAACCATCAAAACACGTTTGGGTTGGGATGATAAATCAAAATTTGTGGTTGATACCTCCGAACGTTTGCAAGATGTTGGTGTTGAAGCGATTTCAATTCACGGCAGAACACGTCAACAATTATACAAAGGGGAAGCAGATTGGACATTGATCGGAGAAGTAAAAAACAACCCTAGAATGCACATTCCTATTTTTGGAAATGGTGATATTACCACCCCTGAAAAAGCGGTTGAATACAGAAATAAATACGGTGTTGACGGAATAATGGTTGGTCGCGCAAGTATCGGTTATCCTTGGTTCTTCAACGAAGTAAAACATTTTATGAAAACGGGTGAACATTTAGCGGCTCCAGGTATTCGTGAACGAGTTCAAGCGACACGTGATCATTTAGAAATGAGTGTTCGTTGGAAAGGTGAAGGTTTGGGCATCAATGAAATGAAACGTCATTATACAAATTATTTCAAAGGAATTGCAAATTTCAAAGAACACCGATTGAGATTGGTTTCAACGTATGATTTACAAGAGATTTTGGATATTCTTTCGATGTTAGAGAATAATGCAGATGAATTTCATTTTGCTTGATTAAAAGATTTAACTTCTTACTTTTCCTTGATGAAGAGAAAGTATTACTTTCGAAGACAAGCGGTAGCGTCGGTAGTAAGCAAAAATCAAGTTCTTTCCAAGGAATTTTTCTCTTCATTCCATTACAAGAAACCGCAGGTAAATACTTTCCTCCACTCCTTGCTCTTACGTTTAGTCTTCAAAAGCAGTGCTTTTTCTTTTTCGCAGAAAAAGCGAAACGCGATTACGGAAAAATTTACAGCTAATTCAGGGGAAAGACCAACTAACTTTAGATATTAATCAGTTGTAGGATTAAACTGTTGGAATGGATTAAAGCGATTAATCGTATTTACTTCTTTCAATTGTTGATTTTCAACACGAACCACTCTACCTGGATATTTTTCAACCATTGTCATATCGTGGGTTGCCATAAAAACAGCTGATTTTTCTTCTTGTGCTACTGCGATTAACAAATGCATAATCTCTTGAGAAGTTTCAGGATCTAAATTTCCTGTTGGCTCATCCGCTAAAATTAATGCTGGTTTGTTCAATAAGGCACGAGCAATCGATAAACGTTGTTGTTCACCTCCTGATAAGGCATAGGACATTGCGTTCATTTTTTTCTCTAAACCAACTAATTGTAGGACTTCCGTTGCTCTTTTTTGCATCAAATTTTTATCTGTCCAACCCGTTGCACCCATTACGAAGAATAAGTTTTTCAAAACGGTTCTATCAGTCAATAATTGGAAATCTTGGAAAACTACGCCAATTTTACGACGCAACATCGGAATTTCGTTTTTTGTCAACGTCTTTAAATTAAATCCTGCAACAGAACCCTCTCCTTCAGAAAGTAAAACTTCACCGTAAAGTGTTTTCAGCAGCGTACTTTTTCCACTTCCTGTTCTACCAATTAAATAAACAAATTCACTTTCACCTAAAGTAAAGTTTACATTGTCTAAAACAACGGTATTTTGTTGGTAAATCTTTGCGTTTTTTAATTCAATAACGTTTTCCATTCGAATAACTATTTGAATGTAAAGTTGCTAATTTTTTTCCATTTCCCAACCTCCAGTCGAATGATATTGGTACACATCATCTGATCCTTCAATTGGTTCTTCTTCCATTATTTCCCATTCGCCTTCCCATTTTCCACGATTTGGATTTAAAAACCCATTGTAAATCACATCGTGCCCTTTTTTATTTGGGTCAATTTGAACTTGGTCGTTTTCATCCATTGAATAAGAAATAGGATATGTAACAACAAAATGAATGCGATTTTCTTCGATAAATCCTTTCACAATTGCCAATTGATCGCATAATTCTCGGAACTCATCATCATAGACTTTTCCTTCAAATTTCCCATCTTTCAATTCGACATATAGTTCAAAATCAACATCTTCTACAATTCCATATTCTTCCGGATTGTAAGAAAATTTTCCTTTCCAAACTTGAGATGTTGTTGAAGAATGCGTCATATACTAATTTCCTTGTAGGATTTATGGTTACAAAGGTCGGACATTGAGAGGGTAAAATCAAATTTATTGTGAATTTAATAAATCGGAGATAATTTATAAAACCATAAATAGTTTACGTTCAACTAATCTAATTTTACCTAAAAATTCAGAAGTATGGTTTCGTTATTTAGAAAAAACAGATTAAAATATTCGCCTCGTTATGTTATTTATTTAGCCGTAACACGATATTTAAAGGAAGAACAAATTGCTTGTTTGAACTACGATTTAAAGCATTCGAAGATTAGTCAAACAACCCAATTTTTAACGATTGTTGAACGGTATTTCGACATTGAACATTTTAAAGACCGTCCAATTATTTGGCAAGACATATGGTTGTATTATTATTTGAAACACGAATTAAAATCAAAATTGATGAAAAAAGGGTTCATTAAACAATATGAAAAAGAAATCATAGAACCGAAAAACATCGCATTCGGTGAGTTGTTCGACAGTTACAAAATATTGGGATTATGCTGAAAATCAAGATATTATTTTAACAGTTCTTCGATCTCTTTTTGGGTTAAAACCGTTTTATCGTCAGCATACCATTTGTGGATTTTCTCTATTACTTCTGGAAGTTCTGTTCCACTTGCTTTTAACTCTTCAATTAATTGTTGTGCTAAAATTGGTCGAGGCCCCCATTCTTTTAAGAAGTTAAAATCTTCATCAAGCTGTACGATTTTAGGAATTGATTTTCCTCCATTTGTTAAATGATGATTGATTAATTCGTTCGAATCTCTGTACACTATTTTAAGATTTATTTTTCCTTCGGAAGCTTCAGTAATAGAATGAATCACAGGCATAATTTGAGAAGCATCACCACACCAATGTTCACTAATCACCAACCAATTAATTTTATGATTGAGATTTCTTAAAGTCTCCTTTAATGAATCTTGAAGTTGAAAAGTCTTTAAAATACGTTTCGAACGCTGCAGGTTCATCGGGACGTATTGTGAATACTCACTTTCTCTTTTGCTTTCAACTTCTTCCATCATATTTTGATGATATGTTTCAAACGTAATACCATTTGAAAAAAAGGTTTTGTATTCCGAAGTAGTAAGCGTTGTTTGAGATTGTGCGTTTTCCATTTGAATAGTTGTATTTTTTCTAAAATTAGTAATTCAAATTAAAACTCTGTGAACCTCCATGAAAAACTCATTTTAAACTCCGTGGTTAATTACTCTTTTATCTTTTTTCCAACTATCTTTGCAATCTCAAATCGAAACACACAATGAGTAAAGCAAAATATACCGTTACCGCAGCCCTTCCTTATGCTAATGGACCTCTACATTTAGGTCACGTAGCGGGCGTTTATCTTCCAGCTGATATTTTCGTTCGTTTTTTGCGAATGAATGATCACGATGTTGCATTTATTTGTGGAAGTGATGAACACGGTGCGGCAATTACTTTACGTGCTAAAAAAGAGGGGATTACACCTCAAGAGATTGTAGATAAATACAACAAACAAATTGGAGATTCATTTAAGAATTTCGATATTTCATTTGATATTTTTCATAGAACTTCTGCACCTATTCACCACGAAACGGCGCAAGATTTTTTCAAGGTTTTACACGAAAAAGGAAAACTAACCCAAGAAACTTCAGAACAGTATTACGACGAAGATTACAGTCAGTTTTTAGCGGATCGTTACATTACAGGTGAATGTCCAAAATGCTCAAATCCATCTGCTTACGGAGATCAGTGTGAAAAATGCGGTTCTGATTTAAGTCCGACAGATTTAATTAATCCAAAATCTACTTTAAGTGGAAAAACACCAGTTTTAAAAACGACTTCACACTGGTATTTACCAATGGATCGTCACGAAGATTGGTTGAGAACGTGGATCAAAGAAGGAAAATTAGACGGAGTTCAACAACACGATCCAAAGTTGTGGAGAAACCAAGTAAACGGGCAATGTATGTCATGGATCGACGGTGGTTTACACCCAAGAGCAATGACAAGAGATTTGGATTGGGGAGTGAAAGTTCCATTGAAAGATTCAGAAGGAAAAGTATTGTATGTTTGGTTAGATGCGCCAATTGGATATATTTCAGCGACCAAACAATGGGCGTTGGATAACAATAAGAAATGGGAAGATTACTGGACAGGTGATCGTAAATTAGTCCATTTCATTGGAAAAGATAACATCGTATTTCACGCGATTATTTTCCCGATTTTATTGAGAGATCACGGAAATTTAATTTTACCAGATAACGTCCCAGCTTACGAATTTTTAAATTTAGAAGGAGATAAATTCTCGACTTCACGCAATTGGGCGGTTTGGTTACACGAATATTTAAAGACTTATCCTGAAAAAGGAGACGAATTGAAATATGTTCTAACATCTATAGCTCCAGAATCAAAAGACAGTGAGTTTACTTGGAAAGAGTTTCAAACAAGAATTAACAGCGAATTAGCTGATATTTTAGGGAATTTCGTGAACCGTGCAATGGTTTTAACGCAAAAATATTACGAAGGTATCGTACAAGAAAAAGGGGCTTTAACGGAAGAAGATACAAAAGTATTGGAAGAAATGAAGTCTATTCCAGCTCGAATTTCAAAATTGGTTTACCTATATAAATTAAGAGATGCGCAAGCCGAAGCAATGAATTTAGCTCGACTTGGAAATAAATATTTAGCTGAAACAGAACCGTGGAAATTAGTTAAAACGGATGTTGAAAGAGTAAAAACAATCATGAATATTGCGTTGCAAATAACAGCCAATTTAAGTATTGTTTTACAACCATTCTTACCAGCAACAGCAGCAAAATTATCACAGTTTTTAAATTTCAATTCAACTGATTGGACAAAAGCAGGGGAAGATAATTTAGTAAAAGCAGGTTCAGTAATTGGAACACCAAGCATCTTATTTGCAAAAATTGAAGATACTTTAGTAGAAGCAGAAGTGGAAAAATTAAAAAGTATAGCCAAAGAGCAAGCGAAAGTAGAAGTAGCTCTTGAACCTCAAAAAGAGACTGTTAATTTTGAAGACTTCACGAAATTAGATATTCGTCTAGGGACGATTGTAGAAGCTGAAAAAGTAAAGAAAGCAGATAAATTGTTGAAGCTTTTAGTTGATACAGGAATTGATAAAAGAATCATTGTTTCAGGAATCGCTGAACATTATTCACCAGAAGAAGTGGTTGGAAAAACAGTAAGCGTTTTATTGAATTTAGCTCCAAGAATGATCAAAGGAATCGAATCGCAAGGAATGATTTTAATGGCAGAAAACGAAGAAGGAAAATTGAGTTTTATGTCGCCAGAAAAAGAATTCTCAGCTGGGGGATCGATACGATAATTTTTATTTTTACATTGCAGATTATGAACGATGAATCATTAATATCTTATTTCTCAAATGAAGATTTCGTTTTAAAAACACAGCAACAAATTCACAATGATTTCGCAAAATTTAATTTAGAATTTCCAGAAAACTTCATTTTTGACCCTTGGCCGAAAGAAAAGATAGAAGAAATTATACAAGAGAAATTAAAAGAAATAATGCCTTTTGGAGAAACACGATTGCTCCAATTACTTTATACCATCGACATCCCAGAGAAGCAATTTTTAAGCCTTATTACCGAACCGAATTTTTTAGTTTTGATTGCTGAAGCAATTTTAAAAAGAGAGGCATTGAAGGTTTATTTTAGGAGTAAGTATTAATTAGTTAATTCCCAATTTAAGTTCATTTTACCCTGGAAGGGTAACATTCCAAAACAGAGGGTGAAGCCCTATGAAAATCAACCCTTATTATCACCAGCCCTGAAGGGGAGAAATTCTAATTTTGAATCTTTTACATCAAAATAAATAAACCCACGTATCTCCCACCTCAATCTAAATTTCTACCTTTATAAAAAATTAAAAGTATGTCAAAAGTTATTATTCCAATTGGAGCAGATCACGCTGGATTTGAGTTAAAAGAAGCATTAAAAGTGTATTTAACTGAGAAAGGATTCGAATTAAAAGATTTCGGATGTCATTCAGAAAGTAGTGTAGATTACCCAGATTTTGCTCACCCTGTTGCTTCTATGGTTGAAACAGAAGGTATCAAAGGAATTTTAATTTGTGGTTCAGGAAACGGAATCAATATGACAGCCAACAAACACCAAGGAGTAAGAAGTGCCCTTTGTTGGAAAGCTGAAATTGCAGAATTAGCGCGTTTACATAACAACGCAAATATTGTTGTTTTACCCGCTCGTTTCATCTCAAGAGAAGAAGCAATCGAGATAGTAGATATTTTCTTCAACACTTCTTTCGAAGGAGGAAGACACCAAAATAGAGTGGATAAGATTAGTTGTTAATTTAGACATTAGATTATCTTCGATACTGCTTACGCGGTTTTAGACGATAGATAATAGACTTTAAAACCGCTTCGCTCATTTGAGGTAGCGGTTTTTTAATTTAAAAAATACTTGAACTGGACAATTAGGGGTGTCTTAAATTAAAAATACAGTCAAACAATTATATTACTTTTACAGTTAGATAGTTTAGAATTATGTTACACAAAGAAATTGCTTATTCCGTTTTAGATCTAGCTGTTGTTTCTGAAGGGAAATCGTTTCGTGAAACGTTTGATGATTCTGTAGCGATTGCTCAACTTGCTGATCTAAGCGGCTATAAACGGTATTGGTTGGCGGAACATCATAATTCGGATGCGATTGGGAGTAGTGCGACTTCTATTTTAATCGGTAAAATTGCCGAAGAAACAAAACACATTCGTGTAGGTTCGGGAGGTATTATGTTACCCAATCATTCACCCCTAATTGTAGCTGAGCAATTTGGAACATTGGGTACTCTTTATCCAAATAGAATTGATTTAGGATTAGGTCGAGCACCAGGAACGGATCAAGCAACGGCTAGCGCTATTCGATCTGATTTTTACGAAGCGGCGATGGCGTTTCCAACTGAAGTTCAGAAAATTCAAACGTATTTTTCGAAAGAAAATGCAGAGCAACACGTTCGAGCAAATGTTGCTGAAGGTGTCGATGTACCGTTGTATATTTTAGGATCAAGTACGACAAGTGCTTATTTAGCAGCAGATAAAGGATTCCCATATGCTTTCGCTAGTCATTTTGCGAGTGCACAATTAATGGAAGCGTTAGCAATTTATAAAAGTCAATTTAAACCTTCTGAAGCTTTAGCTCAACCGTATTCGATTGCAGGACTTTCAATCATCATAGCAGATACTGATGAAGAAGCAGAATTTATTTCAACCTCTTATTATTCAAGGGTTATCGGAATTTTGACGGGTAATCGAAGTCCTTTGGAAGCCCCTTTTGAATTAACGAATGAATTCCGAAACATCATCCAACAACCCGCAGTTCAACAAATGACGAAATATGCATTTATTGGCAGCAAGGAAACAGTAAAAAATAAAGTCAAGGCGTTTATCGAAAACACAGGTGTCGATGAATTGATGGTTGTCACAAATGTATTTGATTTGAAAGACCGTATAAAATCGGTTGCTGTTTTTGCTGAGATTATGGAAGAGTTGAATTCTTCTAGGTGATTTTATTCTTTTTCGATATTTCAAATTCTTTCTTTATGAACTTGTAAGAATTCCTTACAAGTTGAATTTTCTAAAAATTTCACTGAATCGTTAATTTTTTAATGGGAAATCAAAGCAACATCAAAAATTCCTTAGCACTCATCTGGACAGAAATATGATTAGACATTTTCGTTTCAGAATCAAACGGGTTAACACGAATTAATGGAAATGTATTCGACGCAAATAACTCTGCTGCTTTTCTAATTGTTTGGATTGTTTTACCTACTCCAATTTCAATTGCTATAACCCGTTTTTTTGTTTCTTTAATTTCTTTACACCACTTATTGTATCTAATTTGCTGATGTATTGAGCGAATAGGAATCCAAAACCAATCTCCAAACATTAAAACGTTTGGTATGCAAATACTGCCACAATTTGGGCAAGTAGGCAGGTCAGAGAGCTGAATATTTTCTGTTTTTATTTCTGGCGTTATCCAAACTTCACGTTCAAGGATATCAAGGCACTGCATATAATTGATCGATCCATGACATTCAAAAATGCTGTTTTCGTCAAATCCTGCTTTCAAAAAATGTTCATCAATGTTTGAGGTAACTATAAAGTACTCTTTGTCCTTAAGTGCGTTTAGTAACTTGTAGTATCCCTCATGTGGATTTGTTTGTTCATATTTTTTATTAAGGTTCAATATGAATTCCCAAGCCTCTTTTGGAGATTCAATGAACGCATGATGAGACATTAAATCTAAATGGTTGTAGGATTTCCCTTCAATGGAAATAGATTTTGTCCATAATCCATCCTCACCTCTAAATGGGTTAAGACCCGAATCAACACTCATACCTGCACCAGCAAATACTGCTACAGCATCAGCTGAATTTATTAAGTCAATTAAATTGGTCTGCATGTAGTATTCAGTTTCTTTGAGTATTTCATATTTATTTTATGTTTAATATCTCCTCAACGGCTATAAACTTTCTTTTGATTGCTTTCATTTTTATCTATTAAAATATCTTTATTCACCCAACATTTTTAATACTCACGTATTTGAAATATTAAACTATTGTATAAGTACCATCACTATTTTATTGTATCTCAACCCCATCATCTTCAATGTTTCTAGTCAGTTTATTCATAGCTCTATCCTGGCAAGTCAATAGTTACTGCTCCCTTGGTAACATGAGCAAAGTATTTTGGTTGTCCGTGTTGGTCGTTGATAAACATTTGCGACATTGGAATGAGCATCAATATAAGTGGAATTGCAAATTTGTTGTAGCTAATAATCAAAAATGCAAGAGCAATTCCGCCACCAACTAACCACCATTTGTTATTCCCTTCCTTTGACCACTCGGAAACATTTTTGAAAATGCTGTCCATCGCCTTTTGAGTTTGTTCGTGTCTGTGAACTTCAAATTCAATTGGTGCAATTAGTCCGTTATAAAAACCAATAAACATTTTGTCAGAAAGTTTGCCGTTACAAAGCACTAAGCTACGAGGCATTAAAACACTCAAGTCGCCAACTGAAACAGGAGTATCAGAAACAAGTTGGTCTTGTTCGGATGTGTTACATTGAAAAATGTAATTAAACATCTCGTTAATTGGGTTGTCCAAGTGAGTTGGATGAGTATGAAAACGAATTGGCAAAGAATTTTCGGTCTGTCTAGAGTAAGTATCTTTGAGTGCTTGATTTAATTCTTTACTGTCAGGCAGATAACTGTTCTGCGGTGCGTCCGAAACATTTGTAAGAAAAATTGCTCTATCAATTGTCAGATGAGTAACACCATTTATTCGTTTGGGTATTGCTACTAAAACACCGCCTTTTTCTTGGTCTGCTTGATAACTGTCCCGAAGTTGATTAGTTGCGTTGTCTGTAAGATGAACCTTACAAGGCGTTTGAAGATGTAAATATTGTTTTTCATTCTTTGTCCCTTCAATTAGAACTCCGTCCGCCTTTAGTTTTAATATCCATTCTGTCGCTGTCATTTTCCTGATTTTTCTGTTGGTTTTCATCTTATATCTCCTTTAACATCCTAACGATTGAATTTATTTCTTCCACGTTCGACGGATCTGGGTCAAGGGAACTGAGGTAAGTTTCCAATGTCTTTTTTTCGGTTTTTAATTCCTCTGTAAATTCGTGTTCTTTCTCTCTTAAATCAGCTGCTTTGAGATAATCTTGTTGTTGAATCGCATCTGACTTGTCATTTTTAATCGTCACTAATTCTAATTTTAATCCTTCAACTTTTTGTTTTGTTTCGTTTAAATTCATGATTTTATTTTTAAGTATTAATTATTTGATTTTGCAATATCTGCAGGATGAGTAACTGTTATCCATTTTGAATAATCGACTCCGTAAAAGTTAAAATAATTACCTGGAGCTAATTTTTCGATGATGTCAATTTTTTTCGTGTCCGAAGGTAATGCCGGAAATATCAATGAGTATGTGTGAAATTCGCCTTTATTTTTGAAATAATGCTTCAAAGGGGTCAAAGGAATACCTATCGTTTTAATTAAACGGTATTTCTTACTAGAACCTACTGGCGATATATACGCATTGCTTTCCATTTGAATCCAACCACCATTTTCGTAGAGTTCAGAAGAACGATAGATGAAATCAATTCGGGTATATTCATCTGTTCTCTCGATGCTTTTCATTCGATGAGATAACGTATGATCCAATGCTTCTGGATTGTATAATGTTACCGCTTCTTTTGTTTCTGTTTCACGGAAAACTTCCGTCATTTTTTCAATTTTAACTTCCATGACTTTTTAATTTATTGTTCAAACTTAGAACATCATTCCGTATTCAACATACGTAGTATAATTTATTTATATATTTATTTTTATTTTCTGTAAAAACATCCATTTATTACTCGATGAATGCTCACTACTTTTAGTTCGGCCGTTCCTCTGGAACTTTATTTTACACATATGTATCATAACCAACGGATTACATCCGTTGTTGCAAAATCGGTCATCCCTCTGGGATTGATTTGGTTATAAATCTTTTGAGACGAAATAACCATCCCCTGGGATTGATGTTGTTGAGGGTATTTTTATATACTAAAGTTTATAGGAAGCTCACTACTTATTGGTTTGGCCGTTCCTCTGGATCTTTATTGTATACATATACATGTGACTCATAACCAAATAATTATATCCGTTGTTACAAAATCGTTCATCTCTCTGGGATTGATTTGGTTATAAATCTTTTGAGACGAAATAACCATCCCCCTAAGGGATTGATGTTGTTGAGGGTATTTTTATATACTAAAGTTTATAGGAAGCTCACTACTTATTGGTTTGGCCGTTCCTCTGGAACTTTGTTGTACACACATACATGTGACTCACAACCAATGGATTACGCCGTTGTTACAGTGCCAGCCTCCCTATGGGATTGATATATCTGTAAATCTTTGTTATTAATCAAGTTCTATATTAACTAAGTTCCAGCGGAACGACCGATTTTTACAGATGTACCAATCTCTATCCATAAACCCTACTTAATCCAAAATAAATTTTTATAAGAATATCCCAAAATTATTTTTCTAATTCAATCTATTCGTACATTTGTAGAACTAAAAAAAGTAGATGCTTCAACCAGGTTCAAAAGGATGGATTAATAAGTATTTTCATTTGGTTGAAAAAGGAGTTTTTCAGCTGGAAATTAATCGTCCCAAAGATATAAGCGTTGAACATTTTTTACACATTACTTTTGGTCATTCGGGAATTGTTTTTGGGTATCCTTCCGATTTGCTTTTTGCTACAAATTTAGATAGTTCAAAGTGGACAACAGAAGAGAAATTAAAGCTCCTTTTGTTTGAGTCTCATTTATTTATTTACCTTCTTAAGAATGATAATCCAATTGACCCAAAAGAAGGATTCATAAAAACATTATTAGAATTTTACGGGAAACATAATTCGTATTCCATTACTAAAATATTTACTTTTTTCTTGAAAGAATCGAAAGAGGAAAAGTTGGAAAATATTTTAAGTCAGCGATTAGACATCAAAATGAATTTGTTAGATAATCGATTGTGGTTGAATTATTTAAGTAATGTTTTTGTTTATTTAGATGTCATTTTATACAATGATTCGCTAACAGGTAAAAAGAAAGGAACGCTTTCAAACTACAACGATTTAGCAATGAATTCGTTAACCGCTATTTCGATTGCAGCTTTTTCTGACGGTCATGTTGGTGAGCAAGAGAAATCATTATTCAAGATATTTTTAGCTTCTGCAAATCTTCCTGATGAAAAGAGAGAAATCGCTTTACAACAATTTAAATCTGGAGCTACATTTAACGATTTTACTTCTTCCACGCATAAAAATTGGTTGTTCAAACGTTTCTTATTGGATGTTTCGGCTTTGACAGTTTTAGCAAATTTACAATCGATTTCAGAAGAAAAAGAATTTTTAGATGATTTCTGTAAATTTCTTGAAATTCCGCATATTGAATTAGAAGAAACACGTGTAATGGTAGGGAATTTTGTATTAAATAACAACCAGAAAGTTTCGTTCTTAAAATCGAGTTCTTCTTACGAGAAAATGTTTAGCAGTTTATCTAGACGTTGGATTAAAATTTTAGGAAGAAATAAAGACAAATTAGCTACGGAGTTAAAGCAAAGTAAAGAATTGGTCTTTTTGATTAAAAAATCAGCCGTTCAAGAATTATCTAAGGAGGAAAAAGAACAAGTTAAAACACAATTCTTAGACATAGTAAAATCGATGCCTACATTGGCTATTTTTATGTTACCCGGCGGAGCATTGTTACTTCCATTGGTTTTAAAAATTATACCTGATTTAATTCCTTCCGCTTTTAGGGATAATGAAGTGGATAAGGAGAAATGATTGATGATTTACAATTGAAAAATGGATAATGTGTAACTGTCAATAATTACCTTATTATTCCTATATGCCCCACAAAATTTAAGGTCTTCATTGAATTTGTCACACACTTTATTTTATAAGCGTAAATTCCATCTTGAGCAGGCACACCTTTAAACATTCCATCCCATCTAAAATATTGATCGTTTGATTGAAATACAACTTCTCCCCAACGATTGCAAATAATAATTTCTAAGTCGCGTATTCCAATCGTACTTGCTTTAAAAAACTCATTCATTCTACCCCCATCTGGAGTAAAAGTATTTGGAACATATACATAATATTCTTCTTCGATTGTAATGGGTTTTGTTATAGAATCAATACACCCTTTTTTATCGTAAGCTACTAAATGAATGAAATATGTTCCTGGGTCTGCATATGTGTTTGTAGGATGAACTAATGTAGAATTAACACCATTGCCTAAATTCCAAGTATAATGATCTCCATTGATTGTTAAATTTTCAAAAGCAACTAATAAATTGTTAAATAATGGTTTAGTTATTACATCAAAATCTGCTTTTGGTTTTACTACAGTAATTGTCATGCTACCTTCAACAAAAAATGTTTGACATGAATCAGATACATGAACAGTATAGGTAGAAGTAACCATTGGATTTACCCAAAAACTCGAATCTTTTATTAAATTTCCTTTCCAATCGTAGAAATACATCCAATCAGGTACTGGATGTCCACCACTCGGTTTTACCCATACTAAGACAGAATCACCAGGACAAATTTCAATATTTGGTGCCATTTGTAAAGTCAACTCAGGACTTAAAATTGTATAATTTATTTTCTTAAGATCTGTTAATCCACATCTATCTTTTACACTTATGGTAAAGAAAGTTGTTTTACTTGGTGTTACAAGAACTGAACTATCGCTTCCTATTGAATTACCAAACTCATTGTTCCATGAATATACATAAGGACGCGTGCCTCCAGTTACATTTGATTCAAGTATGTTAGAAATATAAGGACATATCTCGGTAATATCATTTGTAGGATTTATTGTTAATGGATCTGGTTCAGGAACTGTGACAGTCGTTTGACCTGAAGCTGAAATAGCTAAACAATTATCACTAACAGTAACTTTATAAACACTGGATGAGGTTGGATTTACGAATATAGAACTAGTAGTTTCATTTGTTGGTGACCACAAATAAGTAAATGGGCCAACTCCTCCAGTGATTTTTGAAACTATTTCTATATTATCACCAGGACAGACAGGTGAACCAGGTTCAGCAATAACAGAAAGGGGAGAAGGATCTTTGATGAAAAAAGTTTTATCAATCGTTTTAACATTACCACAACCATCTTTCATTAAAAAAGACAAAACTATTGTTTCAGTAGTTTCATTAATAATATCCGCTAAGGCATTAATTGTAAATTGTTTTTGTGTTTCACCTGCTGCAAAATTAATCGATGCAGGTATTGCATTGTAATCTAATCCAGCAGTAGCAGTTCCTGAAATAATAACAGGTATTGAAATTGCAGGAAGGAAATTACCTGAACGTTTAATTGTAATAGTTTGTTTTGTACATCCTTCTGCCATGATCATCTTATCACCGTAAGCATCATAAGAAATTTCATTGTCTATCGAAAAATCAACTTTCGATTTCAAACTATTTGCTTCTAAAAAAATCCCAGAATCATATAGTCCGTCCTCAACATCTGAAATGGCAAGTATTAAATGATATGTTTCTCCACATTGAACTTTGGCAACCGCTTCTAATACAGTTGTAAAACCGTTGTATTGAATGTATTTATTTGAACTATTATATGGGGCATTTGTACCATCTCCATTATAAATAAAATAATCACTATTCGTAACAGCATTAATATTGTTAATGGAAACGGTAGTGCCATTTCCTAATTTAGCAATATTTTGTTGACCTGAAATACCTGGCCCAGAAATAAAGAAAGCAAAAACGTCATTAAATGTGCTACTGTTCGGCGGAGCAAATTTTGGGTATTCTTCAGATCCAAATACATATTTAAACCTTACTGTATCTGACTGCGGAATAATATCCATTTGTAAATAAGCAGCATTTACAGTTGTTGCTCCTCCAATAATATTTGACAATAAACTAAAACCGGCAGCTTTATTATCAAAACTAACACTTTCTTTGTCATTTGGCCCTTGTGGCCCATTGGAGTTATTGACAACTGAACCTGTTGTCATAATGATACCAGAATTTATGCCTAAATTAGTGTTAGTTGCTGTAAATGAGCCTATTGAAGCAGGAGACCCATTAAATTGTATATTTGAAACAGTAACTCCCTGTCCAAGTAATACATTTTGAACCAAAGAAGCTGGTGATTGAGCAGTACTCGTCACTAATTGTCCAAAGGAACAATTCAGTGAAAACAAAAAAACGAGACTCATAACCTTCTTCATCCTGTGCATATTAGACGAGAAAAATACATTTTAGTTGCAAGTTAATACTAAATTAAATGGTAATCAAGATGTTTAACACATTGATAACTAAAATTGGCTAGTCTATATATTCGTTTCTTTCTAAACGTTGTTTTATTTCTTCTAGATTTTGAAGTTTTTTTGGACGTCTTGTTTCTATTGCCGTTTTAGTAAAATAACGATGATTAGAAAGGAAATTGACTTGTAATTCATCCCATTTACGATCACTATCAATTTTACCGTGCTCTCTTAATTCACGACGTAAACGATCAGCAATTTCGTGGAAATCATCTCTGCCCAAATAATCTAAATCGGCATCGCACATAATTTCTTCCAATTTATTTGCTGGTTTATGTGGAATTTGAGTCACATAAATTAATTCTTTAATAATGGTAATGTGTTGGTCTGTATAGCCATATTTTGGAAGAATTTCTTCTGCCATTCGAGCTCCAATCGGTTCATTTTTATCGTATTGTTCAACAAAACCTGCATCGTGATAGGAAGCGGCAGATTTTAATAAAAATAGACCTTCATCGGTTACATCCTCCGTTAATGCTAAATTTTCTACAGCTCTAACCACATCTTGCACATGTTCGATGCAATGGTAATGTAATTTTTCAGATAATCCTTTTTGAAGCAAACGTGTGATGTAACGTTCTGCTTTGTGATAATTAATCGAACTATATAAATACAAGTTTACGATTTGTTGGAAACGTTCGTTAGGATAAACTCCTTCACCATTAATTGAAAGTTGTGGTTTTATTCTTTCAACGGAATACATTTCCATTTCATTGTTGTTTTTAGATTTTGCTTTTCCTCTAAAAACACACTCAAAATAAGGTTCAATTAATTTATAGGTTTCTCCTGTAATTGTTACTTTTCCAGGCTCACCCATCATTTCCATTCGTTGAGCCCTGTTTACAGCAGAACCCCAAATATCGTAAGCTAATTTTTCACTACCAATTACACCAGCTGTTACTTCACCTGTATTAATTCCTAATCGTAACGACCAATATTCTTCTCCAGTTGCGATAGCTTCTTCTTTTAATTTCGCCATGTATGACTGGATTTGAAGAGCAGCCAAACATGTATCAATCGGATTTGTATTGTTTCTAACAGGAACTCCTCCAGCACACATATATGCATCGCCAATTGTTTTGATTTTTTCGAGGTTGTTGTTGACAATAATCTCATCAAATTTGCGGAAGAAAACATCCAATTTGTTAACCAAATCAGTTGGAGTCATTTTTTCTGCAATTTTCGTAAACCCAACGAAATCAGTAAACAGAATAGAGACCATTTTGTAGGCACGTGCGCTCGTTTTTCCGCTATTTTTTAACTCTTCAACTGTTGATTCAGGAATGATTTTACGAATCAATGTTTCCGATTTATCTTTTTCTATTTGCAGTAATCGTTTTTGTTCAATTACCTTTTCTTTTTCTTTATTTATGATATTATTTTGTTCTTCAATTTGAGCATTTTTAGCACGAATTTCACTCGTTCTTTCAGCAATTTTCATTTCTAATCGAACTAATTTCCTTCTTTCTAATTCTACTTTTTGACGAACAAATAAACGAACCAGTAAGAGTAAAAATGCAGCAATTGAAACCCAAAACCACCATTTCCACCAAAATGGAGATTCTACATTTATTTGAATAATTGCAGGTTTTTTTGACCAATCTCCTTCCCCTATTCGGGCAGAGACAGTTAATTTATATTCACCTGGAGATAAGGATGGTAGACTTATTTCATTAATGTTTCCTATGTATGTTTCTCCCTCTTCTAATCCAAGAATTTTGTATTTATAATTTACTAATTCAGGATTACTTAAATCGGAAGCTAAAAATTGAAACGTTAAATTTCGTTGGCTGTATTTTAAATCCAATCGGTTTGTTAGAGAAAGAGTTGTCTTTAAAGGAGAACCTTTCCCATTTATTTTAATCCAATCTTTCTCCGTTTTTAATTTAGTGAAATGTACTTCAAGCTCATTTTTTTTAGGAACTATAGTTTTCGGATCGAAATAATTGTATCCGTTTATTCCTCCAAAATAAAGCTCTCCATTTTTTGCTTTGTAATATGAACCCATATTGAATTCATTACTCATTAAACCATTAACTTCTTTGTAATTTTTAATAGAATAGGTATCCAAATTGAATGAACAAATTCCTTTATTTGTACTAAACCAAAGATTTTTTTCATCGCTTGAAAGGATACCATATATTACATTATTTGGTAGCCCATTAGATTTATTAAACGTTTCAATTTTTTTTGTTGAAAGATTCAATTTAAACAAACCCGAACCAAATGTTCCAACCCACATTTCGTCATTATTTCGTTCGTAAATGGATGTGATATAATCTTTTGAAATTTTAAGAATTTCAGAATTGTATTTATATGGTTTTATGAATAGTTTATTGTCTTTGTGAACCAGTGTATTTAAACCTCCAGTACTTGTAGCAAACCAAATTTTACCTTTAAGATCTTTATACACTACTCGACATAATCCGGCAGCAATCGTATTGTCTTTATCGGTAAATGAGTGTTCGAATAAAGTTGTTTTTTTGTTTGACAAGTTAATTAAAACAGCTCCGCTACTTGTCCCTAAAAAATATTGATTTTCTTTCCAGTGAAGGATAGTGTAAATACGTGTATGATTCAGCGTTAATATATCGTTGAAGAATTTTGATTTTTTAAATTCATAATCATTTTTTGAATTTATTTTTAATTCGTATAAACCATCTGAAGTACCAACTAAAATGTAATTTTTATTGATGACTTTTAATGATAGTGCCATACATTCTTCAACAGAAACATTTGATTTTTCAACGTTTCTATAAAAATGTTCAAATTTTCTTGTTGTACGATTGTAGCGAGAAATCCCTCTATCAGTTCCAATAAATACATATTCCGAATGCTCGTCTTCACCAAAACTCCAAATCGTTGGAGTTGGCACGCCTTGTTCTAAATTACCAGTCGGGCCGACACCTAAAAACCCTTGAACCATTGGGTTAAAGCTACACAATCCACGATCAGTACCTATCCAATAATTTCCTTGTTTATCTTCAAAAAAAGATTTTGTTTTGTTATTTAAAAGGGCATTTTTCTGAAAAATATCTTCTGAACTATTGAAAATATAGCCATCATTTTTAATGGTAAATAATCCATTGTTGATAGTAGAAATCAGCCAATTTTTATTTTTTGTTAGTAGTACATTTGATACGCCTATTGTTCCAAATTCTTTGTATAATTTCCTAAATTTTAAAGAAGTTCTATGCGTAATCATAGAATATTCATAAATTCCTTTGGTAGTACAAATTAAAATCTTTTGGTTTTCACAAGAAGTAATTTTAGAGATAGCGCCAATTTCACCAAATTTAAAAGGGATATAAATTCTACGGGCAACTTTGTTTTTTACGTTACAGTGAAATAAGCCCTTATCTTCAGTGGCTACAAAAATGTCCCCATTCTTTTCACAATGTAAAGTAAGTACTTTATTACTTGGAAGTAAATGAGAGTATGAAGTGATTTTTTCAGTCTGGTTATTTAATCTTAATAATCCTGATGTTAAAGAAGAAAGCCATAAATTTCCATCAATATCGATTGAAATATTTTCAATTTGAAGTGGAATATTTTTCTGAAAGTCGATGGTTTTAAACGTCTCTTTTTTAAAGTTATATTTGATTAAACCATTCGTGGTCCCAAACCAAAGATTTCCATCAGCTGTTTTTGCAGAGCAGCGGACATTTTCACTTTCAATCCCCTCTGTATTATCCGAATTATAGATGTCAAAAGTTTTTCCATCAAATCGATTTAATCCTTCTTGTGTTCCAACCCATAAAGCATTCGAATTATCTTGTAAAATACAGTTTACTACACTTTGTGAAAGTCCTTCATTGATTGAATAATTGTTGAATCGATACGATGTTTGAGAAAACAACATACCAATTGAAATAACAAAACAAACTAAAAATGAAAGTACCTTCATAAAACGAGTATAAAATTATGCTTTTGAATCAACGGTTCCTGTATTTGGAGTTGCTAAAACAGTAGCTTTTTCTAAGTCTCTGTCAAACATATACATTCCCCCTTTGTCACCGTCAATTAATTTTAATTTATCCAATACCGAACGAGCAGAAGCTTCTTCTTCTAATTGTTCAGAAACATACCATTGAACGAAATTATGTGTTGAATAATCTTTTTCTTGTAAACATATGTCAACTAAATCATTGATACTTTCTGTAACGCCAATTTCGTGTTCTAATAACAATTCGAAAACATTCTCTAAGTTATTAAATTCTACTGGAGGTTGTTCAATTGAAGGAATAATAGCTTTTCCTCCTCTTTCATTCACAAACTTTACCAATTTTAACATATGAAATCGCTCTTCGTCTGATTGAGCGTATAAAAATTTTGCTGTCCCGTTTAAGCCGTGATTTTCTGACCAAGAAGCCATTGCTAAATAATAGTGAGAAGACGAAGCTTCCTTCCTAATTTGGTCATTTAGTGCTTTTTCAACGCGCGTATTCATTTTGTTACTTTTTTAGACAAAGTTATTGAATCTCTTGAAATATATTCTCTTTTATTACATTTTAGCTTGAAAAGAATTATATTAGCATTTCATACAGAATCCTATGCGTAACAATAACGGTAAAAAATCCAATAAATTAAAACAAAGTCTTCTTCATACTATCCGTAAAACATTTGAAAAACAACAGGATAAAACATTAAGCCATAAGGAAGTGTGTGATTTAGTGGATGCTAGAGAAGGAGCTCTTCGTACATTGGTTTTTTCGGTTTTGAAAGATTTAGCAAGTGAAGGTTTTCTGAAAGCGATGTCTTACGATACGTTCAAGATGAACAGTCAAGAAAAATTGATTTTAGAAGGTTCCATTTCAGTTGCGGCAAAAGGATTTGGATTTGTAACTGTGGCAACAGAAAAAGCGGATGTTTTTATTTCTCCAAATCATATTGGACAAGCTTTAAACGGTGATAGAGTAAAGATTCAAGTCTTGAAATATGGTAAAAGTCGTATTGAAGGTCAAGTAATTGAAGTGATTGAAAGAGAACGTACTCAATTTGTTGGAACGATTCAAATGCACGAAAAATTTGCTTTTTTGATCCCGGATAACATTAAAATGAATACCGACATTTATATTCCGAAAGAGAAATTAAATGGGGCGAAGGACAAAGAAAAAGCGTTAGTGAAAATCACGGTTTGGCCTAAAACTGCTGGAAATCCTTATGGAGAAGTAATCGAAGTATTAGGAAAAACAGGTTCAAACGATACGGAAATGATTAGTATTCTGTGTAACAATGGAATAGACTATAAATTTCCACCAGAAGTTTTAACAGAAGCTGAATCTGTTGGAATGGAGTTAGATCCAGAAGAAATTAAAAACCGTAGAGATTTTAGAAATACTACAACCATTACAATTGACCCTGTTGACGCAAGAGATTTTGATGATGCGTTATCGTTCCGTAAATTAGAAAACGGACATTTTGAGATTGGAGTTCACATTGCCGATGTAAGTCATTACGTAACACCAGGTTCTGCAATGGATGTAGAAGCATTGAAACGTTCTAATTCTGTTTATTTGGTAGATAGAGTAGTTCCAATGTTACCTGAACAATTGTCAAATATGGCGTGTTCTCTTCGTCCTCATGAAGATAAATACAGTTTTTCTTCTGTTTTTGAAATGGATGAAACTGGAAAAGTATATTCTGAATGGTTCGGAAAAACAGTCATTCACTCAGATAGACGTTTTTCTTACGAAGAAGCACAAGAAATTATCGAAGGTGCTGAAGGAGATTACAAAGAAGAGATTCATATTTTAGATGGTATCGCGAAAACGTTGCGTAAATACCGTTTGAAAAATGGAGCATTGAACATTGAGTCTGAAGAGATGCGTTTCAAGTTAGACGAAGAAGGAATGCCGATTGAGGTAATCATTAAAACATCGAAAGATGCCCATAAATTAGTGGAGGAATTTATGCTTTTAGCGAACAGAAAAGTAGCTGAATTTATAGGGAAATCCAAAAAAGGAAGAGATCCAATTCCGTTTGTTTATCGTTGTCACGACAAGCCTGATTTAACTAAAATTGGATTGTTCAGTGTGTTCATCGACAAATTCGGATACAAATTAGATTTTTCAAATCCAGACGAAATTTCAAAAAGCATCAATAAATTATTATCAGACATTCGTTTGAACAATGAATATTCGTTGATCCAAACCATGGCGATTCGTTCGATGGCGAAAGCTACTTACGAAACGGCTAATATTGGTCACTACGGTTTAGCTTTTGAAAACTATACGCACTTCACATCACCAATTCGTCGTTATGCAGATTTAGTGGTACATCGTATTGTTTACGAAGAATTAACGACTAAAAAACACCGTTACGGTAAAGAATTAGACGAAGTTTGTAAACGAATTTCAAGAATGGAGCGCAAAGCTGTCGATGCTGAAAGAGAGTCTACTAAGTATTTCCAAGTATTGTTTGTTCAGGATAAAATTGGGGAAGAATTCAACGGTACCGTTTCAGGAATTGCAGAATTCGGCATGTTCGTGAAAATGGATGATAATCAGTGTGAAGGAATGGTAGCGATGAATGATATTCCTGGCGATCGTTTCTCGTTCGACCAAGAGAAATTCAGAATTGTTGGTTCAAACACAAAAAGAGAATACAATTTTGGAGATAAAGTAAGAGTTAGAATTTACGAAGTCCATTTAGCAAAACGTCAAATTGATTTGGAGCTGATAGTGGATTAAAAATATTTTAGAAGCAAAAATCAGAAAAGTGGATGCCAATTGACATCCACTTTTTTATTTAAATAATAATTCATCGAACAATATAATAAGTCGATGTAAAATCTAAATTATTCTTTAATGAATTTTATGGTCTGACTGTTATCAATTACAGCAAAATAAGCACCTTTTTCCAAACTAACAATGTCCATATTTTTAGTTGAAATTACATCACAATTTAAAATTTCTTTTCCAGAAAAATCTACAATTTTCAATGAATGCGTATTGTAATCCTCAAAATTTATTGTTAAAAAATCACTTGCTGGATTCGGGTAAAAATCAAATTTCGCATCTGTAATTTCATTGATGTAATTGTATTTTTCACCGCATAACCATTGACTGTATTGATGCGACGTACTTGTTCTCCAGTTTTGGAAATCAGTAAATGTCTCACCAATATTTGCCCAAACTAATTGACTAGACGGTATAAGGGTTAAAGAATCAATTACTTTTCTAAGTTTTGAGAAAAAAAGTGGTCCAAAATTACTTTGGTTCAACATAATTCTTGTTACATAAAACTTATCTGCAGGCCATAAACCAAATTGAATACTATCTACTTGGCCTTGAATTAAATCAATTATTGCTTGTTCATCGGACAAAGAATCAAGTAAAGGAGCACACCCAACTCCAATACACCATAAATTTTGACTTTCGTTATGATGGTAAAAATTAGTTGGAGAATCCGGTTTAAAAACACCAAAATCATTTAAATCATTTTGATGAGGAGGATAACTACCTGCACCTGTAATTAAATTACATTGCCATGAATTACCATGAACTTTACCAATAATCGGATTTCTATATTGTTCCCAATCAGTTGGATGATTTGCAGCATCAGTTGTGGAATAGATACAACCTCCAAGCGCATGAGTCGGTTTGCCTCCTAAAGAATCCAATATATACCATTGATCAGCAATGTTTTGATTGAATAAATTTTTATTTCTTGGGTCAATCTCAACATTATCAGTGTAAGGTGTAGACGCTAATGTTTTGAAAATATTTGTGTTAGTGCTTTTTTGATCATTTCTAGCACCAAAAACAAATCCATCTGAACTTTGAACATTCCATTTCAAATCAGCTGAATCTATAATTTCTGCCATTTGAATCATCTTCGTTTTAGCTTTTGAATAATTAAGAGCTGTTTGCATATTGTCAGTTGGCTCATTATGAGAAACAAAATGAATATACAATTTAGGTGTTTGCGCATTTGTAATATTAGCAATAACCAAGATTACATAAAAAATTATCTTCTTCATAATAGTGAATTTTAAATTAATTCTAATTTAGAAAAAATATAAAATGGGAATCTAAAAAATCGTTAAACGACCTAAATTTATCGGAGTATGATTCAAATCAACTAATTTCTTTTAATTTTTGAAAATACTATATATTACAAATCTAATTAAAGCATATAACTGAAAATAATTTTGTTTCACCTAATGAAACAAAAAAAACCCTGTAATAACTTGTATTACAGGGTTTTTAACTTTTTCACCGTGGTCCCACCTGGGCTCGAACCAGGGACCACCTGATTATGAGTCAGGTGCTCTAACCAACTGAGCTATAGGACCGGGAAATAACCAATAAATTGGTTGATTTCGGGTTGCAAATATACTATTCCAAAACGGAATAGCAAGTGGAATTTGAAAATTATTTACATTCCACTTCATTACTATTAAAAAACAGATACTATTTTCCACTAAAAGTTGTTTTTACTAGAATTTAAAATACTATTTTCCACTAAAAAGCATTTTTACGCAAAAATTTTCCACTAAAAACTGTTTTTATTAGAATTTAAAATACTATTTTCCACTAAAAACTGTTTTTACGCAAAAATTTTCCGGTTAATTAGATCAGCTATATTTTAATTTAATATTCTTCCAAAGCATCGACAAGGTTCAACCGAATACCATAAAAATCGAAATTATTCCCATTGTCTGAAGGCACCAAACTATCGGGTTCTATGAAATCAATGATTAAATCTGTTTGCGGCAAAGGTTCAAAAAACAAAGAGAAATATTGCCAATCAGTTTTGGTTTCAAACTCAAGTTTTAGAGGTGCAATTGGAATACCCTCAGCTTTAGTCAATTTATATTGATACCCCGTTTTTTTATCTTTCAAATACGTGTCCGCGTGAATACGAATCCATCCACCATTTATATAAATATTATAGGCGGAATACCCCAAATCAACTTGTGTTTCATTTTCTCTTACTGTAATTCTCAAGATTGACGGATTCTGTCTTCCTCCTTCCATCTCTGGCTTTTGCCAAATCAATCTTTTTAGTTCTATCTTCTTTTTTGCCATTTTCTTTTTTCTTGAAAAATTTCAGTGTTAATCCACTCTGGTTGTATGACTTCAATTTCATTCCCATAAGAACGGAAAAGACGAATCAATTCGTGCGAAGGAATTAATTCGAAGGTAACTTCTCCGTGACCATACTCTCCTCTATTTTTGACTTGTTGACTGAAATGTATTGGATAAGCCATCAAATAATTGATTACTAAAGAGTTTGCTTTAATGATAATAGTTTGCTTTTTTTCCTCACTGTAAGGATAAACACCATACACGTCTTTCAGATACACATCCTCTTTTTCCTGATTTGACGGAATAAATTTTTTCTTCAATAAAACGGGATCATATAAACGGTCTAGACCAAACGTTCGGATAGAATCATGATCTTCTGAATATCCAACCAAATACCATCGATTCTCAAATTCCTTTAAAATTCTTGGATGAATAACAGTTGCATTAAAACTCATTTTATCATAGGAATAATGGATCACTGAAACAGGCTTCTCCTCACTACATGCTCTATACAAAATATCAAAATGTTCTATCCCTCTGTACAAAGGAATTTGATCTGTTTGTATAATTTTTCGCGCATTTTCGGAACCATCAAACTCCTCATTGTATGCTGATAAAACCTTCCCCATTGAATGAGCAAACTGCTGACTCACTCGAGAGGTTCCAATGCTATTGATTACTTCTAGGGCTTTTTTTATTCCTTCAATATCTGCATCATTTAAGCCAATTTTATCAATTGAAAATTCAGGATCCGTATATTCATATACAAGTTTCTTACGGCAAAATTTAATGGGTGCAGCAAATCCTTTTGGAGGATCCTCGCGCATCATTTTAATGTCTTTCTGAATCGTTTCAATGCAAGGCTTATACTCTAGTGCTTCGTAACAAGCGTCAATCAAATCTTGCATATTTGGAGCAGGACGATACCGATTCCTCAACCGCAAGTCAATCGCCTTATAACGGATGTATGCATTTCTATTTATACCCATTTGTCATTTTTTTTATAAAAATACACATTATTTTTCATTACGGAAGACTATTCCGTTTTGATGTGTTTATTTTGTAGAATAAATTAAAAAAAGCGAAGTTATGAAAGTAGAAAAAGTAGAAATTGTTGAGATTGAAGACTTTAAAGTCCAAGCAGCAAGAAATGTGTTTTTTAATCCTTTAATAGGAATAAAGACGAAAACCTTATTAGATATTTACAAGATTGAGTTGAATGAAGACTTCACGCGAATTGACTTCATTTATGAAGCGCCAAGCAAATATGTAAATGGCGGTTGGATTCAAATGGAACCAACTACTTTTTTACGTCCCGCAGGTTCATCAACAATGTATAAAATGATACAGGCAGTCAATATCTCTTTGACACCTTTAAAAACACATTTTAAAAAATCTGGTCAAATTCATTTGTACACCTTACTGTTTACTCCTTTGCCTTCTGATGTGAAAGTTATTGATATCATTGAAAAAGAAGGAATTGGAAGGTATTTTAATTTTTATCAAGTTCAATTGGTAAAAAATGACACAACAATTATTCACGTTAATTAATACTGATGTAAGATGTCTAAACAACAATTCCAGCCGCAATCGAAAGAAACGATTGCATCGATATTCAAAGAAGAGTCAAATGAATTGAATCGTTTGATAGAAAAATTTATTCTCACAAATTTTCAAGATGTTTCTATATTAAAAATCGATTGTGCTCGAAAAGCAATTGGGGTTCGTTTACTTTCTGCTATTACTGTACAGTTATTACAAAACGGAGAAAAAGTTGTTTTTATCAATGGCAAAAATTTCCGTAAAGAACTCAATTCAACGAGTGAAATTTTAATCGAAAAAATAGCAAATTCGAACTATTTATTTATTGACCAACTTGAACTAAGTGATGAAGAAAAGGAGGGTGAACATAAAATTAGTGCGTTTTTCAAAAACTATATGAAAGATAAAAAAAAGCTTATTTACACATCTCCAGTAAATAGAAAATCGATACATACACTTCTTTCTATAAAACTACCCGACCAACTTTACGCATTAGAGATGCAACTAGTTCAAAATGATTTAAATACAGTGACTAAAAACAAATTAGTCCTTAATACGGCAATAAATCAAGAAGTTACTTTGATGAAGTTCCACATGAAAATTCTTACTAAGAAAAAGAAACTCGTTCTTTTGAGAATGCAGAAAAAGCATTTCATCAAGATTCAGTCCTATAAAAAAGCAGCAGATCATCGCGAAAAAGAAAAGCTTGTTTTAAAAAATTTACACGAAATGAAAGAAGAACTTCATCTATTTATAAATTCTTTAGAAGCAATTTCAGATAATTATGCTACTTTGCAACAAGTAAAAAATATAATGCTAGAATTCAACACATTGGATGTTGCTTTTAGAAGTGATTTTACTGAGATTACTAGATAATAACAGCGCAGATTTATCACAACAAGAAATTCACTAATTATTAAATTTAGATGACGAATAACAAAATGACACCTTACCGATTCAATCCATTTGAAATGGACTTATTAAAAAGGCTAACTTTTAATGTATACCTGAAAAATCAGCATTTTGAAATGAATCGTTGGCCAATTATCTATTGGGGAGATTTTGAAGGTTCAAAAGACAATGGACAATTTAGAAAGACAAGTGATAATGATGAACGTATTAATGAAGATTATTCTAGATATGATATAGACTTATTGGGTTGCTATCTCTATAGAAGTAATGAAGAGGGCTATATTGAAATATATCGAGATAGAATTCATGAATGTGCACATCGAATTTCAAATCAATTGAATTTGGAGTTTGAAGTAACTAGAAGTTTGCTTCAAACAATAGTTTTACTTCATGAGATTGGGCATTGGTTTTCTCATTGTTGCTTTAAAGAAAATAAAGAACACCGAATGTTAGTTTTTACTCACCAAACCAAGGAGATAAAAGAGACTATCGCTCAACTATCAGTCATTTGGTCAACTTTAGGATTGAGTAATAAAAAAGTTAATTCTTTAAATGAAATAATGTTTTTTCTTTCTAACAATCAATCTTCGCCATATAGGCAATATTTGAAATTGCGAAAGCAAAATTCAAAAAAATCAACTATCCTTAATCGATACGTTCAACTTTTGGATGCAGAAAACTGCGATTTAAATTACTTGCTGCTAAGTAATTTAAAAATGGATCCTGATCGAAATTTTTAAATTAGTAAAACTTAATTAAATGAAGGTAATAGATATTTTTATCTTAAAATGGAGCGCAATTACTGACCCGAAAAATAGTTTTTCCATTCAAGAAAACTTTTTAATGAAAAATGGAACAACAGCTGACATAGCAATCACCATAAACGGCAAATGCTTGGCTTTTGGATTGTTTTTCGATGAATTAGAAATAAATGATAAATCAGATTCCAGAGATTATTTTCACAAATATATACTGAAATATCATCAATCTGAAATTGATTTTGCTTTTTACTTCGATAACAATTCACTTATTTTAAATGATTTAAGATATGTATATCCATATGATGAATTACTGAATGATTTCAGTGATTTACATAAAAAAATAAAAGAAAGGTATAAACTTTAATCAAAGCGATCATCGCGAGAAAGAAAAGCTTGTTTTAAAAAATCTCCGCGAAATGGAAGAAGAACTTTATCTATTTTTCAATTCTTTTGAATCAATTTCAGTTAATTCTACTACTTTGCAGCACTTAAAAAATATAGTATTAGAATTCAAAATATTGGATGTTGATTTTAGAAGTGATTATGAGAGCAAAGACTCATAATGATATTGATCAATGGTTGAAATCTTATAAATTAAGCCGTTACTTCTGTAAGATATTCATAAAGATGATCTTCAACTGGAGTTAATAGCTTGAATTCTAATTTTACTACAGGAATTTCTTTTTGATTTTTATCTATCATTTTGACTTCTATGAAAGAATCTTCCTTTGGAATAACTTCACCAACGAAATAAAAATCTGAACCTTCACCATTGTGTTTTTTTATAAACAGTAAAATATTTAAGCTATTTTTATGTTCTTTAATAGATTTAACATCATTG
>SXGQ01228623.1_pt1 | contig 28563 bp, 25 predicted proteins | sample 3178371 | NCBI WGS metagenome assembly SXGQ01 (sample SAMN11356859, study PRJNA531348) | freshwater metagenome | isolation source: freshwater sample F1-20 | place: China: Fuxian Lake, Yuxi | collected 2017-12-25 | reverse complement strand
TGAGGTAGCCGTTCTGCGGTGCAGTAATCCGACAGATAGCTGCACCATCTTCAGTGACGATCTCGGCAAGCACTTGATCTTTCGCGCATGGTTCGCCAGTCTCTGAGTGCATTACCAAGTATCCCGCCGCCGGAGCAGCGATACCAGTGTCGGTGTTGCCGTCACCGACCACGTGCACGCTTGTTTTCACAGCCCGAGGCGCAGTTTGCACCATGGAGAGTGAATGCAGAACCCGTTGCACGCCGTCCGTGTAGCCCTTTAATTCGTGATGCTGAACCGATCGGCCACCACCGCCCTCGGTGTAGATGGCCGGAATATTGAGGTCGTATGCAGCTGACAACGAGCGGCCAGGTGCTGGTTTGCCCAAATGGCGCCATGTGAATTCTGCTCCGAAGACCTGAGCCAAGCGTTGGGATGTCTTAGAGACGATTCCAGCGTCGTCCTGGAATCCGCAGAGGAATGGCATTTCGAAGTTGGTGCCTGCCGAATGAAGGTCGATAAGTAGGTCTGCCCCCATGATCACTTGTTCGGTGAGTTCGTATGCGACAACGTCAGTTGCGCTGCCAGTTGCCGAACCAGGAAACACGCGAGCAAGATTCTTTCCGTCGACCGGACTTTCACGTGTTGTTGTCTCCCATGCAGTTGGATGTGCTGGGGCTACGGCACGAATGGTTCCACTGGTCAGTGTTGAACGAAGATGGTCGATTAGCCACCGCACGGCGATGACTCCTTCGTACTCATCGCCGTGAACACCACCAAGTAGCGCAACCGTTGGACCGGGAGACGGTGCGGACATTGTCACCACCTTGGGTGATGCGTCCGGCATTGGCAGTCGCTAGGGAGTGACGATGGCACGCGAACGCTGTTCGCCTAAACCATCGATTCCAAGTCGCATTTCGTCGCCAGCCGAGAGATATCTCGGTGGGCGCAAGCCAAGCCCGACTCCGGCAGGTGTACCCGTGTTGACGACATCGCCAGGTTCGAGAACCATGAACTGACTGACATACCAGATGAGGTGACTTACTGAGAAGATCATGTCAGAAGTGTTTTCGTTCTGTACACGCTGGCCGTTGACCTCGAGAAACATATTGAGACTCTGGGGGTCAGGCACTTCATCCGTCGTAACGAGCCACGGACCAAGGGGATTGAATGTGGCACAGGACTTGCCCTTATCCCATTGACCGCCACGCTCGAGTTGAAATTCTCGCTCTGAGACGTCGTTGGAGATGGCATAACCCGCAACGCAGCCGAGTGCGTCGGCAGGACTTGAGAGATAGGACGCCGTAGACCCCATGACAACGGCAAGTTCAATCTCCCAGTCGGTCTTCTGAGATTTCCGTGGAATACACACGTCATCGTGCGGACCAACAATCGTGTTTGGCGCCTTCATGAAAATGATTGGCTCCTTGGGAACTTCCATGCCCGACTCAATGGCATGGTTGCGATAGTTGAGACCGATGCAAATGATTTTTTCTGGTTTACCAATCGGTGCACCAATTCGTAAGTTGGTGTCATGCAGCAGGGCAAGTTTGCCGCTCTTCACCGCAGTGCGGAGTCGTTCGATTCCACCACTGGCGAAGAACTCTGGACCAAAGTCGGACGTCACCGAGCTGGCGTCAAGCACAACCGAGGAGTCTGACATTTGCACCCCGGGAATCTCTCTGCCCCGTTCACCTAATCGAATCAGCCTCATACCTCGGCTACCACTTTTCCTGGATTCATAAGTCCGAGTGGATCAATGGCTTTCTTGATTGATCGCATGAGTGAGACCGCATCGATGCCGAGTTCTCGAATGAGATAGGGAATCTTTCCCACGCCGATCCCATGTTCACCAGTGCAGGTGCCGTCCAGTTCAAGTGCCCGTGAGATGAGGCGCTCATTAAACGACTCGACTCGGTGCATCTCCTCGGCATCATCAGGAGAGACGACAACGATTACATGGAAGTTGCCATCGCCGACGTGTCCGATGATTGGGCCAAAGATTCCGGATGCTGCAATGTCGGCATGGGTCTGCGTGATGCAGTCGGCCAGATGTGAAATCGGCACACAAACATCGGTAACAAAAATTTCAGAACCAGGGCGTTGGGCACGTATCGCCCATGCTGCATCATGTCGTGCTTGCCATAGCACGGTTCGTTCGGCTTGATCGGTACTAAAGGTGAAACCCGTTCCACCGTGGTCGGCGAGAATTTCCCCAGCCAATTTGGCTTCATGTGTGACGACTTCATTAGAGCCGTGAAACTCGAGGAGAAGCATGTTCTGCTCGGACAAGGTGGTTTTCGAGTAGGCGTTTACTGAGGCCACTGCAGCCTTATCAAGCAGTTCAATTCGCGCAACCCCAATTCCCAACTGAATGATGGCGATGACTGCTGAAACAGCCGACTGAAGGTCCTCAAACTGCACCGTTGCGGCTGCAGTTGCCTCTGGGATTCCAAACAAGCGGAGTGAAACTTCAGTGATGACGCCGAGCGTGCCCTCTGATCCGAGAAATAGATGGGTGAGGTCATATCCAGCGGATGTCTTACGTGCGCGACGGCCCGTTTCTATGACGGTTCCATCTGGCAGAACTATTTTGAGCGAAAGAACCAATTCACGCATAGCGCCGTACTTCACAGTCGTGGTCCCTGAGGCCCCGGTAGCGGCCATGCCACCGATAGTCGCATCGGCTCCTGGATCGACTGGAAAGAATAAGCCGTGGGGCACCAGTTCTTTGGCAAGTTGTTTACGAAGCACTCCTGCCTGGACTGTGCAATCAAGATCATCACTGCTAACTCGCAGAACCTGGTTCATGCGCGAAAGATCAAGCGAGACACCACCATGGATTGCGTTGACGTGACCCTCGAGTGAAGTTCCGACGCCGAAGGGGATTACGGGAATCAAATGACTAGAGCAGATAGCCAAGCAGTCGGCAACATCTTGGGTGGATTCAGCGAAGACAACGAGATCTGGCTGGCCGGGCAGATGGAAACTTTCATCGTGTGAGTGCTGGGTCAGCACGTCACTCCCGCGACTCGCCTGTTTGTTGAATCGCTGCTCTAGAAGGATTAACCCTGCTTCGCGCTGACCGTTGTCCTTGCGGGAGTTTGGGCCTGAGTCAATTATCGTTGACACGTCAGTCGGGACCGGCCAAGAGTTCAACCCTCTGCCAGTCCGCCTTCAAGAGGCTGACCGTAGTGGTCAAGTGAGAGCGCAACGCCTCTGCGGCGAGTTCGTGGTCACGTGTTGAGAGTGCATCCACGATCGCCGTGTGTTCATCGTCGGCCGCATCGTGTCGAACTTTTACTGAAAGGTGCTGGTATCGGTCGGCGTGCAACCACAACTGGCGGATGATTCGGACACGACGGTCAGAACCACAGTTGCTGTAGATGCGGAAGTGAAAGTCACGATTGAGCTTCACCACGCGACTCGAGTCATCGTCGTCGTAAGCCTTCGACATCTTCTCGATGAGGCTTTGCAGGTCGTGAAGCGCCTCATCACTAAATGGCTTGCTCTTAGCGACTGCGTCGGCCTCCATGGTGATGCGCACGTCGTAGAGGTCTTCTAGATCAACAAGTGAGACTGGTGTCACCCAAGCACCACGATTGTGGCGGAAAAGAATGAATCCTTCGGCCTCTAGGATTCGCAGCGCTTCACGAACTGGAATGAAGCTCGTGCCACACCTCTCCGCAATTTGCTTTGGCAGGATCTTGGAATCGCGTCGATATCGACCAGTAATGATTCCGTGCCGAAGGTGCTCAACAACATGAGCAACGGAGCTGTCGTTGGATCGCGGTGTGCGAGGGGGACTGCTTTTCACTGCTGAACGCCTTTTCGCTGGCACAAGACCGATGCTATACGATTTGACCATCAAATTACGAAAGCCACAGTAAAGGATCGGTCGTGATTATCTTGCGCAACGACCGCCTTACGGTTCGGATTAATGAACAGCTGGGAGCCGAGATTGAGCAGATTGTCGTGGACGGCACTGAGTTACTTGCCTATTACGACTGGGAGAGTCCCGTCGCGGTTGGCCGAAGTACCACCTACGGCAAACATCGCCATGATTGGCTCTCGGAATATCGGGGTGGGTGGCAGTTTTTGATTCCCAACGCCGGTCCTGAGTGCGAGGTGGACGGTGTCAATCTTCCATTCCACGGGGAATGGTCACGGACCCATGTTGATGTGGTCGCGCAAACCGAGTCGATGGTTCGGGTGCGTGCTGGGACACGCTTACCCATCACGGTGACGCGTGAGATTGTGTTGCGGACAGATCCGGATCGAGTGGAGATTGTTAGCTCCGTTCATAATCCGTCAACGGAGCCCACGGCATTTATCTGGGGTGAGCACCCCGCATTTCATGTGAGCGAAGGCGATCTCATTGATTTGCCCATCACAAAGGTTGCCGACGTATCTGGAACGCCGTTGGGAATCTGGCCGCTTGAAGAAACGGGTCGCTTGGATGTTGTGAACAATAAGGCGCCACACGAAAGTGTGCACTTCATCACCGACCTTGACTACGGCTGGGCGGCGCTGCGTCGCACCAACATCGGAGTCGCTATGGCATGGGAGGCAAAAGACTTTCCTCATGTGTGGCTGTGGCGCGAGAACGGCAGCAAAGGATTTCCGTTTTATGGTCGAGCATCTTTACTAGCAATCGAACCAGCCTGTACATGGCCGGGACTCGGGCTGGCCGAAGCTCGTCGTTGCGGTCAATCTATCGGTCTCGCTCCTGGTGAGTCACGTAGTACGAGAATGTCAGTCATACCATTTTCTCCGACCGATGCTTCGGTGTCGAAGGTGACGGCCGACGGTCAGATCATTTTTGGTGAATAAGCGTGTTACGCCGCAGAGTTGAACGCAAGGGCTTTCCTGCGTGGCGAAAACGTTCTGTCGGATGGTCGATATTTGATACGGATGTTCTCATGCCGACTGCAGTGCTCATTCGCTCGGCTCTAGTAAGTAACAGCTTGAGTTTTGCCACTTACTGTGGCAATCACCATGTTTCGTTCGCGCCTCATGGCAAGACGACAATGTCTCCCCATCTGTTTCGTCTGCAGCTGGCGGACGGGGCGTGGGCGATCACCGCAGCGACCGCATTCCAAGCAAAGACGATGGTCGATCACGGTGTGCCACGGGTGCTTATTGCCAATGAGGTGGTCGCACCAGGCGACATCGCTTGGCTGTCGACGGCCACTCGGCGAGGAAGTGAGGTGTATTGCTGTGTCGACTCGGTAGATGCGGTGAACTTACTCCACGACGGTCTTGGAAAACTGCCAGCGGGTGTGCAGGTTCCAGTGCTCATAGAACTTGGGGTATCTCACGGGCGAACCGGAAGTCGCAGTGTTGCTGAGGCGCTTACCGTTGCCCAGCATGTAGCAGCTTGCTCGACTCTTCGCCTCGCTGGTGTGTCGGGTTTCGAAGGGATCATCTCGGCGACCGAGTCACAGTCTGCTGAAGAACGTGTTGACAAGTTTTTATCAGAGCTGCGTCGGCTGGCAGACGAGTTGATTTTGCAGGGGTTGGTCACCAATGCTCACGAAGTAATTCTCAGTGCTGGTGGCAGCGTCTTTTTCGAGCGAGTTGTCGCAAAGCTGTATCGACCCCACACTAAGTTGCCAGAACGAGTAGTAGTCCGTAGCGGGTGCTACATCAGCCACGATGATGGGGTGATTCATGAGCTATCTCCTCTTGGCGCTATCCCGCGCACGAGTGGTGAAGTTTTCCAAGCAGCGATTGAGGTTTGGGGTGTCGTGTTGTCGCGTCCAGAGCCGACCCGAGTTGTTGTGGGAGTAGGCAAGCGTGATGTTTCTACCGATGGGTTGCTCCCCATTGCCAAAAAGCGTCGACGCCGCGGGAGCAAGGAAGTGGAGTTGTGGTCGGCACTCGGACGAGCGGTGCGAGTTGACGATCAACACACCTATCTCGACGTTGCTGAATCAGACGAGATTGCAGTTGGCGACCTGGTGGGACTTGGAATTTCACATCCCTGCACGACATTTGACAAGTGGCGGGTGCTACCAGTCGTTGATGACGACTATTGCGTGGTCGAGATAGCCAGGACGTTTTTTTAGTACGGCTATGCCGAGAACGTGGTGTCGAGCTCGAACGGAAACATTGGCCGTCGCCGAGACAAGTAGTTCAACGTTGATAAGTCTGCACTCGTACAACCCGGTGTATTGAGTTGAATCAGCTCAGTTGCAATCGGTTCAAAAGCGCCACGAGGTGAATGAACACCTTTTGCAACGATGATTTTGATTTGCATTGGATCAAGACCGGCACTCGTCAACTCGGCGCGACTTGTGTTGCCCATCGGACGCGAGTTGAGAAGCACGAAGTGATCGTCATCGGTATGTACCAGCGCCCGCGGACCAGCGTTGAAAAAGCGAAACCCTCCGTGTGTTACTCCGGTGTCCTCAAATCGACCATCATCGACATGCTTGACAACACCGGTGATATGGACGGACGCACCGTGGAGAGTGTCAGTCTTGGCGCCGACATGGAGGTCAACGCGGGCACCAACGCCGGCAACATGACACACTTGGGCACTCTCGGGGTCACACAGCGAATGAAAAAGCCCACCAATCCGTAAGCGTTGAGCTGCTGTAAGCACGTGAGTGGAGTCTGCAGGACTCCCGCCCCCAACGTTGTCACCAACGTCAAGCACGACTACTGGTCCACGTTGCGCAGCGGCTGCTCGGCTGAGTGCTGTTTCAAGATCGATGCCATCGCCCACGAAGTCATTACGCATCTGCCATGCTTCGTTGGCAAGCGACTTTGCAAGTTGGTCAGCGAGGGCAGGGTCATTATTGGTGATGACGATGAATGACATTCCGAGCTCATTGACGTCTGCATATGGGAAACCTTCAACGACGCTCACTGACAAAACCTCTCGGCGACGCTCCATTTCGTTGGCAGCACTTATCAGATGTGACATCGGCCAGTCGGAGGTTCCTTGCCGGAGGATATTGATGGCTGCTGGAATCGGGACGAAGGCTGTTGTTGGCCGAATTTCGTTTCGCGCAGTGGCTAGGGCGAGGTCTGCAACTTGTCTTGCACGCGCCCGTGGATCGATGTGCGGATTAGTGAGGTAGGCATTGATGACGGTGCTATTGCGCACCATGCGTTCAGAGACATTGGCGTGCATGTCGAGTGCAACGCCGATGACGGTGCTCTCGCCGACAAGTTGGCGAACTCGTGAGATAATCTCCCCGTCGGCATCAGGCTGGTGCTCTGCAACAGCCGCACCGTGGAGAGCGAGGAGGACAACGTCCCAGGGCCCCTCGCTGGAAAGTCGTTCGAGCATGCGTCCGACGAGTGTTTCGAATGCCTCCTGCGTGATGGTGCCCATGGGATTCAAGTCCGCATGAAAGAGTGGCAGCACGGTGAGGTTGGGGAGTGAGCGAATCTCGAGGAAGCCGCCGAGTGTGGCCTGAGACTCGCCATACATACGGACAAGGTCCTCATCTTGCACTAGACCTGCGGCGAGGAATCGCTCCAGTGATGCCGGGACAGGTGCAAAGGTGTTTGACTCATGATGAAAGCCAGCGAGGGCGACTCGGAGATGTCGGGGTTCAGCGTTAATGCAGGCAACTCTAGGGTGGCTTCCTGAGATTGAATGTTATAAAGTTGGTTGAGGGGTAAAAAGGGGCCACATGAAGTATCGCCAGCTCGGCAGTACTGGAATTGAAGTGTCTCTTCTAGGTTTTGGAATGTGGCCAATTGGTGGCACCCAGCATGCTGGGGACTATGGCCGTGTCGACGATGACGCTGCGGTTGCCGCAATTCATCGGGCGCTTGACCTGGGGGTGACGCTGTTCGATACGGCCCCCGCCTATGGCAATGGTCGCGCCGAATCAATTCTGGGGACAGCGCTTGGGTCGCAACGCCCAAATGCCATTGTCGTAACCAAGTGCGCAGTTCACTGGGACTATTCCAAGGAACAGTGGGTAACTACGTCAAACCGCGAAGCAATTCTTATATCTGCAGAGCAAAGCATGCGACGTTTGGGCACCGATTACATCGATGTGCTCCTGATCCATGTGCCCGATCCAGATGGCTCCCCGACCGGATCGATGTCGGCACTTCGTGAACTCGTTGACTCGGGCAAAGTTCGGGCAGTAGGGGTTTCCAACTTCACTACCGAACAGCTTGATGAGTATCGCCCGCACGGTCGCATTGACGTACAACAGTCGGGCTACAACATGCTTGACCGCCGCACAGAGACAAAGATGGTTCCCTACGTATTGGCCAATGACATCGGATTCATGACCTATGGGTCGCTGTGCCATGGGCTCTTTTCAGGAGTGTGGAACGCAGAAACTTCCTTCTCCAGCGGCGACTGGCGTTCGAAAGGAGATGTCTTTGGATTGCCTTTGTTTCTTGGTGAGAATTTCACCAAGAATGTTGCCATGGCACAGCGCCTGAAGGATTTTGCAGAGACTCGATCACGGACGCTGCCGCAGTTGGCAATCGCTTGGGTGGCGATGCACAAGTTTGTGAGCACGTGTCTTGCTGGCATGGTTACTCCGGCTGAGGTAGATGACAATGTCGCTGGAGTCGATTGGTCGCTGTCTGTGAGCGAGCTTAAGGAGATTGATCACATTCTTTCTGATGCCGCCGGCACCGAAGGCACTGACCACTATGTCGTTAAGTAGTTCGGGCTCGGCGCTGTCGTCATTCACCTTGCAGGGCCTTGCGTGAATATCATCGGTATCGAAACAATCATCCCCGGTGATCAGTCGCCCTTGCCTGAGATTGTCTTTGTGCGCGTCTACACCGACGAGGGAGTGGTGGGTCATGGTGAGACCTACTACACGCCTCGTGCAGTGAGTGAGTATGTTCACGAGTTCTTGGCGCCGCGGCTTCTTGCCCACGGTGGGTGTTCACCGGAGGCTCTCTGGGAGCATGGATATCAATCGGCTGCGCGTTTTGGCGGCCGCGGGCTTGAAATGCGTGCGCTCTCGGCAATCGATGTTGCCGTTTGGGATATTTGTGCTCTCGCGCAAGGGGTTCCGCTGCACGTCATATTGGGTGGCCCGACAAAGGAACGTCTCGCCACCTACAACACGTGCGCCGGCCCAAGTTATGGAAAGAGTTGGCGGGTTAGTCCGTCATCAGTAGCACGCGGCATGTATGAGGACTACGAGGCGTTCTTGCAGCGACCAGGTGAGCTTGCCGTTGAACTCATGGAACAAGGTTTTGCAGGCATGAAAATTTGGCCATTTGACCGAATGGCACGGATACCAGGTGCGCCGTCGATTGACCCCTTGGATCTGCGAGCTGGCGTAGAAGTTTTTGAAAAGATTCGCACTGCTGTCGGATCGGGAATTGAAATAATGGCTGAAGGCCATGGACTGTGGTCATTGGAGGCCGCAAAAACGATTGCTAACGCCCTTGAAGCCGTTCGACCAGCGTGGATAGAAGATTTCATCTTGGCCGACGCCCCGGCTGCTCTGCGCGAGCTGAAGCAAAGTACCACCATTCCGCTGCTTGCCAGTGAGTACCTCATAACTCGCTTCCAGTACGCGCCAATCATCGATCAGCATGCAGCTGACATCATCATGGTTGACCCCACTTGGTGCGGTGGCATCACAGAGTCACGTCGCATTGTGAGTCTCGCTCATGCCGAGCAACTACCTGTGACATTCCACGACTGCACTGGGCCGTTCACCTTGCTCGCTGGAATTCACCTTTCTTTCAGTTCGCCGAACGTGTTGTACCAGGAGGTCGTTCGCGCGTACCTTCATTCGGTGTATGCAGAGTTTGTTGATGAGCTCCAGCCGTTACACCATGGGGAATACCATCTGCCGACTCGAGCTGGGATTGGCGCCGCACTTCAAGCCGATATAGAGAGTCGCCCTGGCGTAGAGGTACGTCTAACAGGCAGGCGTTAGCGCGAAGCGTGTTGCAACACGCGACCTGGACGCTCGTCGGAAATGGTTCCCTCGTTGAGCACTATGCGACCGTTGACCAAGACATGGGAGATGCCCATGGGCCCCTCCGGAGCTTTGCCGAAGTCGGCTCGGTCAATAACTTGCTGCGGATTGAAAAGCACGAGGTCGGCGGCCAACCCGGTGGCAATACGACCTCGGTCGCGAATGCCGAGTCGTCTTGCAGGCTCGTACGTCATCTTGCGCACGGCGTCTGCGAGCTCGAGCACGCCTCGGTCGCGCACGTAGCGCCCGAGCACGCGCGGGAATGTCCCGAAATTGCGGGGATGTGGACGCGCGCATGGTTGGTGTAGCGAGATTGCATTGCCGTCAGAGCCAACGACGGCCAGCGGATGCTGCAAGAAAGCTGAGACATCGGCTTCGGTTCGGTAAAAGAGCACCACCTGAATCTCGTTTCCATATTCATCACATAGTCGTAGTGCGAGCTCGTCAGGGGCGATGCGCAACGAATGAGCCACAGATTCGAGAGTCTCTCCGACGTAGCGGCCGTCTGGAGTACTTGAGATCTGGAATCGATCCCACAACCAGGGGATTCCGTTAAACCATCCCTCGGTCATGTCGGACAGGGCTTTTGCTCGCTGGGTGCTGTCGGCAAGGCGAGCCCGCATGGCATCGGTGCCACCTGCTTGCAACCACGGTGGCAAGTACTGCGTAAGTGATGATGACGATGCTTCATACGGATACACGTCGAAGAAGATGTCAATACCTTCGCCGCGTGCGTCATCAAACATTTGGAGAAGTTCATTTCCTGTGCCCCAGCGGTCCGGGCGATTGATGGCGAGATGACTGAATTCGACACTGACACCAGTACGACGACCAACTTCGATGGTCTCAGCAACAGCGGCTCGTTCATCCGGCTCGGCCGCACGGCAGTGGGTTGCGTAAAGAGCGCGATGTTCAGCAAGTACTTCGGCAAGAGCAAGCACTTCGTCGAAGTCGCCATAGGAACTTGGCACGTGAGTGAGACCCGTGCTCATGCCGAATGCGCCCTGTTCCAAGGCGGTATGGAGGTCTGACACCATGCGTGCCATCTCTGCTGCAGTTGCTTGCCGCTGATCGACACCCATAGCGGCAACTCGAAGTGTGCCGTGGCCAGCCAGCGTTGCGACGTTGACGGTGATTCCTTCGTTGTGGAGCGCGGCCGCATATCCGTCGAGATCGGTCCACCAAGGTCGGATTGGTGCCGTCGCACGAGCGAGATGATCGGCGTGAAGATCGAGGCGACGGGGTTCGATGGGAAATGCCGAGAACGAACAGTTTCCTACCACTTCAGTAGTGACACCTTGCCGCAGTTTGCTTTCGCCCCGACCATCCTCGATCAAGGTGAGGTCCGAGTGGGTATGAATATCGATGAATCCAGGGCACAAAACTTTGCCAGTGCCGCTAATCGTGGTACGCGCTTGCATCCCAAGTGCCGCCGGCGAGACATCTGAATCCACCACAGTGATGATTCCATCTTTCACAGCGACATGACCGTGAGTGGGGGCGGCACCTGTGCCATCGACAATCGTCACATTGCTGATTACAACATCATGCATTGAGTGATTCACCCTTTAAGCGGAGATTTGCTCGGTATGTAGAAGCGGGGAAGGACACGAGATTGGAGGTTTTGGCAGCGAGGGTGGGCGTGACGATGTTTATAATCTTTGACTATATCCAACAATGAGTCGATACCAAAGAGAAACGGAAACTGCTGATGTCTGAGACACCGCCAACTATCACGAAAATTGCCCGTGGCTGGTCGCCACTCCCAACACCAATATCAAGCCACCTTCCCTTTTCTGCAGCTGTTGAGGCGAATGGCTTCGTTTTTGTATCAGGTCAGGCGTCAGTCGACGAACAGGGCGTGATTGTGAGTGGTGACTTCGAACAAGAGATGAGGCGATCGATGTTGAACGTTCAGCGCATCCTTGCTGCTGTCGGACTCGACCTCGGCGATGTCGTGCGCGTCACGAGTTATGTCCACGATCCCGTGCATTTGCCGCAGTACAACTCGCTGTACCGGGAGTACTTCTCGTCCCCGCTACCGGCGCGAACGACGATTACCAGTTGCCTCTCTGTCGCACTCAAGTTCGAGATCGACGTGATCGCAGTGAGGCGACCGCAACGGTGATTTAGCAGCAGTGCTTTTCCGTGGCGTGCATCATGCCACGGATGTAACCGAAGGCAAAGAGTCGACCGAGCATCGTGTAACCAGGCTCGCCGTCATCCTCACCGATCATCTGCGGCACATGGTCGGGTCGCATCGGCCCCGAGAAGCCCACCTCGCGATATGCGCGCATCGCCTCTGCCATGTCGGTTTGCCCGTTGTCTTGCCAGCTTTCGCGGAAGTCGTCGGCGGTACCGACCACGTCGCGATAGTGAACATAGGCAATGTGCGAACCGATCCGGCGGATCGTCGCCGGAATGTCGATACCCATTTCAGAGAACGAACCCTGACAGAACGCAATCTTGTTTGACGGAGACTTGACAATTTCCACGAGGCGCTCGAAGCCGGCAACATCGTGCATGATCCGGTCGTTTCCGAGAAGTTGCGGTAGTGGTGGATCGTCGGGGTGCATCGCCATGACGACGCCTGCATCTTCGGCAACCGGGATGATTTCTTCCAGGAAGTTCTGCAGATTCTTCCACAACTCCGGACGCTTGGCACCCGGCTCGAGTTCGGCTCGAAACGCCGGACGTCCGGGAATTCGTGCTTTGTCGAGATCGGCCAGACGGAAGGCGGTCACCTTCGAGCCACCTCGTTCAAGCGTGTCGACGGAGGTACGAATCCAGTCGGTTCCGGCCATGAAGTTGTAGCACACCAAGCGAATGTCAAGATCCGACAGATGTCGGATCAGCGCCTTCATCGCTCTCAGATCGGTGCCGTCATCGGTTCCCAGCTTGATGCGATCAATCGGAAGGTAACCCTCCACGACGCCAATCTCGAGGCCGAACGAGCGGATTCGCTGCTGCATTCGATTGAACTCGCTGAGATCGGGTCCGGGATAGCGAACCACGATTTGGTCGACGCCGCACTGCGCAGCGAGCGTGAGGTTCTCGTCGGAAAGTGGTGTGAGTACCGAGGCCAGTTTCATGGCTAGAAGACGATGAGACCGCGAGCCTGCTCACCGGCAGCCAATGAGCGAAAGGCTTCGTCGGCTTCGTCGAGGTCGTAGCGCTTTGTCACAAGTTCTTCGACCTTGATTCGTCCCGACATGGCAAGCTCGACGAGCTTGGGGAATTCCACGAGTGGATTGCTGGTGCCGTATCGAGAACCGACGATTCTGCGCTCACCACCCATCAGCAACCATGGGTCAACGGGGAATTTCTCGCCCTGACCAGGCAATCCGAGGATTACTTCGATGCCTTGCTTGGCGAGAATCGTGAGCCCTTGTTCCATCGCCTTGCTGCTACCCACTGCGACGATCGAGGCATCGACACCGTTCCCAGTCAGCTTCTTCACTTCGACCTCGAGGTCTTGCTTTGTCAGATTAATGGTGTGGGTTGCACCGAAGTGACGTGCCATGTCGAGCTTGGAGTCGAGTACGTCGACACCGATGATCGGATAGGCACCCGTGGCAACGGCACCTTGGATGGCGTTGAGTCCGACACCACCGCAACCAAAGACGGCGACGCTCTGACCGGCGCGCAATCCGGCGCTGTTGACTGCGGATCCAAAGCCCGTGGCGACCGAGCAGCCAATGAGAGCTGCAGCCTCGAGTGGGAAGTCCTTGCGAATCTTCACTGCTGCGGACTCCGGCACCACGATGTACGAGCCGTAGGTTGCAGGACCGTAGTGGTACACATCGTCACCTTTGTGGTGGAACATCGTGACGTCACCAGTGGTCTTGCCAATCGCTGGCGTGTTGAGGCAGAGTGCTGGAAACCCGAGGTTGCAGTACTTGCAACTGTTGCACGAAGGTGCCCAGGAGATGACGACGTGGTCGCCCTTTTGGAGGTGCGAAACGCCGGCTCCAACGGCATCGACGATGCCCGAACCCTCGTCACCGAGCACGATTGGCATCGGGATGCCGGTATGCGAGCCGTCGTAGGCGTGCAGACAGCTGTGGCATACACCGCTGGCCACCATCTTGACGCGAACCTCGCCGAACCGTGGCTCGTCGAGCTCGAGCTCGAGCATTTGCATCTTTTCCTTTGGCTTCATGAGCACTGGTGCGTTGATCAACATGGTGTCCCCCTTGTGGTGACGAGTTTATAATCTTTTCTAGCACATATGAATTGCCAATTACCAAGGCCACTTTGGGGCACTAAACATGGGGGTTGAGATGTCGGTCGACCTGGTGGTGGAGTGTCGGAGCCTCTTGGGTGAGGGGGTCACGTGGGACGCCACCACCTCCACCTTGCTGTGGTTGGATATCGACGGTCGTCTTCTGCATCGTCTGTACAGCGACGGACGGCATGCAGCCGTAGCGGTGAGTTCGCCGACCAGCGTGGTGGTGCCGACACGCTCGGGCGAGTTGCTGGCAGTGTCTGGTCTTCAGGTGGGCGCACTGAGCGACTCTGGCGTCATCGGACCGGTCCTCACCGAGCTGCCGCCCGATGGGGATGGCCGAGCCAACGATGGACGCTGCGACCCTCAGGGGCGTCTGTGGATCGGCACTGTCGACCGTAGCGGTGAACATCGAGCCGGCGTGTTCTGCGTCGATGACTCGGGCTTCGTGCGGCGTGTTCGTTCGGGTCGCGGACTGTCAAACGGCATTGATTGGAGCCCTGACGGCTCGAAGTGTTACCACGTGGATTCGTTGCATCGTACGGTGGACGAGCTGAGTCTTGACGACACGGGACTGCCTGTGGCTGAACGCACCATCGCCACGTTTGATGAGTTGCCCGACGGCGTGTCGGTGGACATGGAAGGTGGCATCTGGGTTGCACTCTGGGACGGAGGCGGTGTGGTGCGTCTCAAGCCAAGCGGTGAAATTGATTGTCGTATCGACGTGCCCGGTGGTTGGATCACGAGCTGTGCGTTTGGTGGCGCCGACTTGCGCACGCTGTACATCACATCCGCAACCATTGATCTTGACGAAAGTCGTCGAATCGCCAATCCGTTGGCAGGCTCACTCTTTGCGTGTCGACCCGGAGTGACTGGTCGCGGATACACATCCTTTGGCAGCCCTCAGAGGTAGCTGCTAAGCACAGACGGGCGCGTCAGAGTTCCAACGATTGAATGGCGTTAAGTCAGGGGCGTCGGCCAGTTGTTGGCGAGCATTCATCCAGAGCTGTGCCCATTCATCGGCGTCATGCAGCTCGGTGTGCGGTGCTTGCTCACTGCGAGCAACGAAACCGGGGAATGCACCACGACCTGTTGGCTGTCCAACCGGGTTGTAGCGCAAGTCGAAGCTGATTCGAATCTCTCTGCTGGTATTGGGCAGTGAGTTATGCAAAGTCATTTTGTCGATAAACAGCAAGTCACCAGGGTGCATTGGCAGAGCGATCGCACCATCACGAGACACAACTTTTTCTGGCACTTGCAATCCGCCGGGCCCGGCTGGGCAGTGCGGCATCAGTCCTCGTTCGTGAGTACGTGGCACGACCTGAAGGCAACCGTGCTCAATTCCTGCGTATCGCAGTGGGAACCACACCGTAAGCATCTTGGTGTCGTCAGCATCCGGCGTTACAACACCGTTGTCTTGGTGCCAATTAGTTGCACCCATCTTGAGGGCACCGGTGGTCGTGTCGCGTGGTTCGCGTGCTTCGGGCATCTTGATCCGCACGTGTTGCACCGGGTTAGAGAAAATCTCTGGCCCGATGAAGCCCTCCACGAGATTTAACAGTTCTGGGCAGCGCAGCATGTCGAACACCGCCGGGCCGTGCCACATGGGAGTGTCGTGCTTGATGTTTCCCTGTGGCAGTGAGAAGTCAAAGAACTGGTGGTTGGTGTCATTTGATTCGGCGCATACTTCGACAAACCTTTCCCCGAATGGCAGATGGTCATAGAGGCTGGAGATACGACCTTCGGCGAGGAGTTTGTGTGCGAGACGATCGAGTACCTCGTTGTATTCGCGCAGAAGTGGAGCAAGCCAGCGGTCAGGGTCAAACGCCTGACGAATCACTACATAACCCTCTCGTTGGAAATGTTCCAACTGCTCCGAGGTGAGTGACGATCGATTGCTCATGTAGGAAAGTATATATAGTTCACCGGACACCCGTAAGCCCGTGCGCGGGACTGTTTACAGGCGTTCGAGGCTGGCTGCGCGAGCCGCTTTCAGGAGAGTGGCGGTGTAGTCCGTCGATGGTCGTGACAGCACATCTGACGTGCGTCCGGCTTCGACAATGTGACCGTGGCGCATGACGATGATCTCTTCGCACATCCGGCTCACAACGCCGAGATCGTGCGACACCATGACAAGTGTGAGGCCCATCTGGTCGCGCAGATCCATAAGTAGGTTCAGTACTTGGGCCTGAACCGAGACATCAAGTGCGCTCACTGGCTCGTCGGCGTAAAGGATTGTTGGGTTCACTGATAGGGATCGTGCAATGCCAACTCGCTGGAGCTGCCCACCGGAGAGCTGGTGTGGGAAACGAGAGAGCACTTCTGGTCCCAAGCCCACTCGTTTGATGGAGCTGACGAGTTCGTCGTCGTCCGGAGTGCGATCTTGCAGGGCACGAATGGGCTCGGTGAGCGAGCGACGAATGGTCATACGAGGATCGAGGGATCGACGCGGATTCTGGAACACGATCTGGTTCTGGCGTCGAAGTTCGTTGGCGCCGTCACCTTGGTATTCGGTGATGTCCTTGCCGTTGAATCGCACGTTGCCTTGCTGATGTCGCAGCAGACCGCACATCACACGAATGAGAGTGGATTTTCCAGAACCCGACTCACCGACGATTCCCACCGTCGACTTGAGATTAATTGAGAGGGAGAGGTCCTGCAGGGTCCAGCCGGCGCCGCCAGCGGTGATCTTGGCACGCGGGTAGTGAAAGTACATCTGCTCAACAGCCACGAGTGGCGAATGTGGTGTCGCGGGTGAAGTCATGACGGACGTCCTTGCGCGGGATGCCAGCAGAGGTAGCGGTGATCAGGTGAGCTTGCAGTGATCGGTGGAGTGGTTGCACATTGTTCAGACGCGTGTTGACAACGGTTGCGGAATCGGCACCCGCTGGGGAATCTGCCGACCGGCGGAACCGATCCCGTAATTGTTTGCAGTCGCCGCCCGATGAAAGCGGAGAAGTTGTCGTCTTTCGGCATACCCGGATTGGCCGCCAGAAGTGCCGCCGTGTAGCGGTGCCGTGGACGATTGATGATGCTGTCGATGTCGCCGGCCTCCACGATGTTGCCACCGTAGATGACTGCAACTTGGTTGCAAACGAAACGAATCACGCCGAGATCGTGGCTCACGAACAACAGGCTCATCTTGCGCTCCTCACTCAGAGAAATGAGGAGACGCAAGATTTCTTCCTGCACAGTTACATCGAGTGCAGTCGTTGGCTCATCGGCAATCAGGAGGTCGGGGTCGGCAGCAATTGCTGCCGCAATCATCACGCGTTGTTGCTGGCCTCCAGAGAGTTGGTGCGGATAGCGACGCAGGAGCGTTTCGGGCTCGGGTAGCTGTACCTGTCGCAGCAGGTCGACGACCTTGTTCGTCACCGCTTGCCCCTTCAGATTGGTATGGATACGAATCGCTTCGGATACTTGCTTGCCGATACGCATCATCGGATTGAGTGAGCGAGCAGGATCTTGGAAGACGAAGCCGATTCGCTTGCCCCGTACCTTGGCCAGGTCATGGTCGCCGAGCGTGAGCAGGTTTTGTCCGTCGAAATTCACTTCGCCGGAGACCTTCGCTTCGTTGGGCAACAAGCCAGCGATTGCCTTGGCGGTCATCGTCTTGCCCGAACCTGACTCGCCGACGAGACCGAGCCGCGCACCGGGCTGCAGAGACAGGTCATCAATGTTGATGATCTCGTAATCGTCGATCGTGACGCGGAGATTGTGCAAGTGCAACATCACGCAACCCCCGTTTGAGCTTGTTGTGGATCTAGGACGGTGCGCAAACCGTCACCCAGCAGGTTGAAGCCCAGTGCCGTCAGCACGATTGCGACCCCTGGGAAGAACATGAGGTATGGCGCTGCTTCAAGCAGTGACTGTGTCTCGTTGAGGAAGCGACCCCACGACGAAGTCGGTGGCTGCACGCCTACGCTCAAGAACGCCAATGCAGCTTCGATGAGGATTGCTGCTGCGAACATCACCGAGCCAAGCACGATGAGGAGCGGACTGATGTTCGGCAACACGTGACGTCGCAAAACGTAGGCCTTCGTACGTCCGTAACCGTACGCAGCCTCAACGTAGTCGAGGGCCAGAATTTGTCGTGCGGGGCCGATGGTGACGCGTGCAGCTACGGGCACCTGCCAAGTGATGATGGCAAGCGTCGCTGTGGTGTTGCCGGGTCCGAGTTTGGCCGCCAGCACTAGGGCAGTGAGGATTCCTGGCAATGCGAGACCGACGTCAACAAAGCGCGTGAACGGGCCCTGCAGTGTCTGGCGTGATCCAGCGATTGATAGCCCGATCAACCCACCAAGAAACATGGCGATGATCGTCGATACGACACTCACATAGAGCGAGTTTCTGGCACCGAGCATGAGCTCGGTGACTACATCGCGACCAGCGCGGTCAGTGCCGAAGAGGAATCCAGGCGTCCCGGGTGGGGCAAGGCGGTTGGTCAGGTTGAGCTTGTTGGCCGGGTAAGGAGTCCAGACGAACGACACCATTGCCACAAAGACGAAGAGCGATACGAGCGTGCCACCGAGGTACAGCGTGAGCGGAAGTTTGCGGAGCCGTTTCAGCAGCGACGGCTTGACTAGTTGCACATCGTTAACGGTCGAGATGAGGTCAGTGTCAGACATTGGAAGACTCCTTGTCACGAATACGCGGATCGAGGAACCCGTAGGCGATGTCAACGACGAAGTTCAGTACCAAGATGATGAGCATGATGACGAGAGCCAAAGACTGAACGACCACTACTTCGCGGCCGAGCGTGGCTGTGACGATGAGGCGACCGATTCCTGGGAGGACGAACACGTTCTCGATGACTACGGCACCAGCGATAAGTTGACCAAACTGCAATGCAGCAACAGTGACTAGTGGAATTGAAGCATTGCGGACTCCGTGCACCAGGGCCGCGCCGCGCCGCGTACGACCTCGGGCCATGGCTGAGCGCATGAAGTCCTCGTTCATGACATCGAGCATGGCGGTGCGCACGTAGCGAGTGAAGACAGAAGTGACGCCGAGGCTGAGCGCACACACGGGGAGGATTGCGGATCGGAGTGCTTGAATCGGATCGTCCATAAAGGACACGTAACCACCGGTGGGTAGCCAGCCGAGTCGCACGGCAAAGACGAGAACGAAGAGCAGTCCACCCCAGAATGCCGGAATGGCAATGCCTACCTGGGTGAATACGTCGACGAAACTACTTCGCAATTTCTTGGTGTTGATTGCCGAATACGTACCGAGTACGAGCGAGAGTGGAACGGAGACGAGTAGGCCACCAAGTGTGAGCATGAGCGTTGGGCCCAGACGCCGCACCATTTCACTAAAAATGTCGTAGCCCATTCCGTATGACTTGCCCAGGTCACCAGTGACGATGCCGCCGAGCCATTTGAGGTACTGCATGATGAGCGGGTCGTTCAAACCGAGCTCCTCTCGCATGTAGGAGACGTCGATCGGTGCGGCATCACGACCGAGGAAGACCGTAACGATGTCACCGCCGAGTTGACGCAATAGAACGAAGACGGCAATTGACCCGACGAGAGCCGTGAATACCAGTGTGAAGAACGAGCGCAGTATGTGCTTCAGCATGGTCTTATCCCTCCAGGTATTCCCACAAAGTAAATGACCGTCCGACGGTACGCAACCGCCGGACGGTCATCACCGTGTGTGGTGGTTCAGCATTGGGCTGAACCACCACACCATTCACTTAGTTACCGTTACCCCAACGGGCCTTACGCAGGTCGACACCGTCGTTGATTCGCACGGCGGGTACTCCTGTCAGGTCAGCCCTCGAGATCATTGGCACCTGCACTGCGGCGATCGCATTCACCCACGCCAGGTCGGCAAAGGTTTTTGCAAGGTCACTCATTGCGGCCAAGTGGTCGTCGTAGTTGAGGAACGCGTCGGCCTTAGCCAACTTGTCCTCGAACTCTGGGATGCACAAGCTCGAGCTCTTGCCCAACGGCTCGCGTCCACCCTTGCAACCGAATTGCAGGATGCTCGCCGAGTCGCGGATTTCGCTCATCTCGTAGTTGCCCTTGGTCCACGTCTTGTCCAGCCAGGTGGTGAGGTCTTCACCGCGGCTCTTCACCGTGATGCCAGCGGCAGCCAACTGCTGCGTGAGGACTTCCATCGTGAATGGGTGCGAAGCAACCGTCACGAATGGGTAGTCAATTTCGATGCCTTCGTAGCCGGCTTCCTTCAAGAGGGCCTTGGACTTCTCTGGATCGAATGTGTACGGGCAGTAGTCGCTGTTGTACGGCTCAGAATCCGGCATCACCATGAGGCAGGTTGGTCGCGCATCACCGTTGTACACGGCGATTGCTTCCTCGCGGTTGATCGCGTGTGCGATCGCCTGGCGAACACGGATGTCCTGGAAGCGCTTGTCGTTGACGTTGAGCCACATGTACGAGTTCTCCGTCGAGCCCTGGAGGGTGACGGTGAAGTTCGGATCTGTCTCGAACGAGTCGACGCGCTCGATTCCTTCGGCCAACACGGCGATGTTCACGTCGTACTCGCCGGCAAGAAGGCCGTTGAGTGACGCGGTTTCGTCGTCAATGAAGAGCCACACCAAGGTGTCGAAGAACGGAGCCTCGCCCCAGTAGTCCGCAAAGCGGTTCAAGGTCAGGCTGGTGTCCGGCAAGTATTCGCCGAACGTCCATGGGCCCGTTCCAATCATGCTGGAGTTTGGATCGTTGTCCGTCAGGAAGTTCTCCGGGACCACGTATCCAGCTGACATGCCGAGTTCCTTGAGGAACGTCGAGCTCACTTGCTTGAGCGTGATGACGACGGTGCTCGCATCAGTTGCCTCGACGCTTGCCACATTGAGGTGTGGGGTGCTGAGTTTGCTGTTCGGCGACTTCGCGTTGATGTTCATCGAGTACGCCACGTCAGCTGAGTCGAGGTCGGATCCGTCATGGAACTTGACACCCGAACGAATCTTGAAGGTATAGACAAGACCGTCGGCGCTCACTTCCCATGATTCCGCCAACATCGGTGTGATGGTTCCGTCAGGGTTCAGTTCCACAACGGTTTCCTGGACGTTCTTGAAGGTCGGCACGCGCAGAGCGTTTGCAGCAACTTCGTAGTAGTTCCAGCTGGCTGGTTCCTGTGGCGTCACGATGGTCAGTGTCGTTTTGGTTTCACCTGCAGGTGTTTCCTCAGGTGCTGTTGTTTCTTCTGTGGTTGGTTCGCTTGCGTCGTCGCTACCTCCGCACGCTGCTACAGCGAGTGCTGCAACAAGTGCGAAAGCAATACCGCGACGTCGCCCCGATGTACGGGCTTTTCGGTTTGGTTTCATGTTCCCCCCTTTGAAAGGACTCGTTCGTAACTGTATAGTATTTAGGTTGCCTGTTACAAACGTCACTTGAAAAGTATGTGAGGGAAGGCACAAGCACGGCCATCAATAATCACCGCACGGTCAAACGACCACACTATGAATAGGAAGGTCTTCTTATGACAAGCAAGGGCAATTTGTTCGATCTAACGGGACACACCGCGTTGGTCACTGGTGGTGGTTATGGACTCGGTCGAGGTTTGGTGCATGGTCTTGCGGCCCACGGTGCGACGGTTATCGGCGTGGCGCGAAGTGAGGCAGCATTGCGCGAGACGTTCGCGAGCCTCGGCGCACCGCACCGCTACATCGTTGGTGACCTGGCCTCCGACTCGCTGTACGAGGAACTCGACAAGATGCCCGAACATGTCGACATCCTCGTCAACAATGCCGGCGGAGATCCATTCTCCAAGCCGTGGGGTCAGCAATCAACCCAGGAGTGGCGCGATACTTACGAAATCAATGTCATTGCGTCAGAGCGCTTGTGCCGTTTGTTCATCCCCAAGATGGCCGCCAAGAAGTGGGGTCGCATCATCAACATCGCATCGATTTACGGCACCCTCGGTCAGAACCCGAACAACACCGGCAAGAACGCCGGAGCCGGTGCGTACACGGCCGCCAAGCACGGCTTGATTGGCCTCACCAATTATCTTGCCTGTCAGATTGGTCGGACGGGTGTCACGATCAACAATCTCAGCCCAGGAATGATCACCTGGATGGAAACACCCGATGGCGAGCCAGAACTGTGGAAGCACCTGGCATCGCAAACACCCGTTGGTCGCAATAGCCAGCCGGAGGACTATGTGACCGCCACCGTGTTCTTGGCGTCGGAAGGTTCCTCGTTCGTCCACGGTACGAATCTGATCGTTGACGGTGGTTGGAGCGTTTGGTGACGTCGTCCCCTCGTGAGGCCGACGGGAAGCTGGCTGGTCGCGTCGCACTGGTGACCGGCGCCTCGTGGGGAATCGGGGCAGCCGTTGCAAAGTTGTTCGCCCGTGAAGGTGCATCCGTCGTGGTGAATACCTATCCAGACGACAAGATGAGCAAACTTGCCGACGACGTGGTTGCGTCGATTCGGGCAGAGGGTGGTTCGGCGGTGAAGGTTCCCGCGGATATCTCATCCGAAGAACAGGTCACCGAGATGGTTGCAGCGGCACACCGCGAATTCGGCGATGTCGACATTCTGGTGACGAATGCGGCCTACGGCGTGCGCGTGCCATGGCACGAGATCACCTCGAAGCAATGGGACTACACGCAAGCCGTCAACGTTCGCGGGGCATTTCTCTGCGCAAAGGCCTGCTACCCCGGGATGCTTCGCCGCAAGAGTGGAAACATCATCACGGTGACCAGCGTGACTGTTGAGCTTGGAATGGCAGGGTTGCTCGACTATGTGAGCTCCAAGGCTGCACTCATTGGTTTCACGCGCGCCCTCGCTCGTGAGGTGGGCAAGGATGGCATCAGAGTCAACTCCGTCATGCCCGGAGCGATTCGTACCGAGCAGGAGATTGCTCTTGGCTTCGATGAAGACGAACTCAGGGTGATGTCTGCCGAACGCCAATGCTTGCCGCGACGTGGATTTGCCGATGACCTTGCCGGAACGTTCCTATATCTGGCATCCGACGACAGCAGCTTCGTGTCGGGCCAGGTCATCAACGTCGATGGCGGCTGGATCCACTACTGAACCGCTTGACAACGGCAAAGTGAATCACACGATGCGAGTCGCCTTGATTCACGTAATGCAGGAGACGGATACGTTCAATCCCGTCTCAACAACACTGGACAATTTTCGCAATGTGGCGCTGATGGAGGGCCACATCGTTCTTGAGCGAGTCGATCCTGCTGGTCCGATTGCCGGATGTCTGGATGCAATAAAAACGAGTGGAAAAAATGTGGAAATCGTTCCGATTATTCGCGCAGATGCGCAGTCGGGTGGGCGGCTCAGCGCTGACACCCTCATGACAATTTTGGACATCATCACTCGCGGGCTGCGCAAGGCAGGTAAGTGCGACGGAGTCATCGTGTTCTTGCACGGTGCTGCATCGGCGATTGGTGTTGATGACGTAGAAGGTGAACTGCTTGCTGCTATTCGGAAAGAAATCGGTTCGGATACGCCGTTGGCTTTGCTGCTCGATCACCATGCAAATGTCACAGCAAAGATGATGTCGAACACGAATGTTCTGATGGCATTTCGTACACAGCCGCATGATCCGTTTGAAACCGGACGCGACCTGACGCAGATCGCATTAGGTGTGTTTTCGGGCGAGGTTCACCCGACGATGGCGTGGCGGAAGCTCCCGATGATTACGCATCAAGAACAGTTCCTTACGGCGAGTGGACCAATGAAGGAGTGGTTTGACCGTGCCCGCAAACTTGAAGTGGAGGGACGAGTACTCACCGTTTCACTTTTTCCTATGCAGCCATGGCTTGATGTAGAAGAAGCTGGGTGGTCGATTGTTGTTGTGACTAATGGGGATGGCGCAACTGCAGACGAGCTAGCAGACGAGCTCGCAAATCATGCATGGTCACTGCGTGAGCGATTCATGAAGCTGGACAATCTCGAAGTGAGTCGCGCAATTGCGTTTGCCGATGATGCAGCTCGGGGAGTTGTGCTCCTCAGTGACACGGGGGATTCGGTGTTGGGTGGCTCCACCGGTGACAGCACGGTGATACTTCGGGAGCTGCTCTCCACCGATCTGCGGCATCGCGCGTTGGTTCCGGTGACCGACCCAACCGTGGCCCGCAGTCTCGCATCGGCCGAAGTCGGGTCCACGGTGACGATTGATCTCGGCGGCTGGGCAAACTCGTTCTATCAACCGGTGAAGGTGACTGCGGTACTTCGAGCAAAACGGTCCGGCGCCGTGGCGCTTCAGGGTCTCCCGCAGGGTTCGGTCGACATGGGTGATGCCGCGATTCTCGAAGCAGGACGGGTGACGATGCTCGTTACCGAAACATCCGGAGTCGGTGGAATTCACCCGGGCGTATATCGCTACCTCGGCGTGGAGCCCGCCGACTACAAGATGATTGTGATGAAGACGGCTTCCAACTTCCAGTACATGCGCGACATCACGACCGAGTTTGTGCGTGTTGCTACTCCGGGACCAACGCAATCAGACGTTCATTCGTTGCCGTGGACCCGAATTCCACGGCCGATGTATCCCCTTGATGCAATGGAAGACTGGCGGGCATGACCGCGCCACGAGAGACACCTGTTTCGCTTCGAACACGCCACTGGTACGACGGTTCCAGTCGAGACAACTACATCCATCGAAGTTGGATGAAGCGAGGACTCCCCGACGATGCTTTCTCGGGAAAACCGATGATCGGAATCTGCAACTCTGCATCCGACCTGACTCCCTGCAACCAACACCTCGACGAACTTGCCGAGTTCGTGAAACGCGGCGTGTGGGAGGCCGGCGGAGTGCCGTTGGAGTTCCCAGTCACTTCATTGGGTGAAACACAGATTCAGCCGACTGCGGCACTGCTTCGCAACTTGATGGCGATGGATGTCGAGGAATCGATTCGCTGCAATCCACTCGACGGGGTGGTATTGCTCTCAGGATGCGATAAAACGACACCGGCGATGTTGATGGGTGCTGCATCGGTTGACCTGCCCACGATCATGCTCACGGGTGGTCCGATGTTGACGGGTCGGCATCGAGGTGCGCCGCTCGGATCCGCAACGGACATGTGGCGAATGAGCGAAGAGGTGCGAGCGGGAAAGATGAGTGCAGAGGAGTTTGTTGCCACCGAATCGTCAATGACGCGTAGTGCCGGACACTGCAACCCGATGGGTACTGCATCCACGATGGCGTCAATGGCTGAGGTTTTGGGCATGACATTGCCGCAAAGTGCGTCGATTCCTGCGCCGGATACCCGCCGCAAGCAACTTGCTCATCTCACAGGTCGAAGAATCGTTCAGATGGTGAATGAAGACCTGCGACCAAGCAAGGTGATGACACGCCACGCGTTCGAGAATGCCGTGAAGGTGCTGTCTGCCATTGGCGGTTCTACCAATGCGGTGATTCACCTGCTGGCGATTGCGGGACGGGTGGGTGTGCCGCTGACGCTGGATGACATCGACCGAATCGGATCGCGTCTTCCGCTCCTCGTCGACATCATGCCTGCAGGAAGTCGATTGATGGAGGATTTCTTCGAAGCCGGTGGAATTCCCGCTCTCATGTTTGAACTCGCTTCAATTTTGGAAGGTAATGCACTTGCGGTGACAGGTCGCGCAATTCGTGAATCATGGCAGGGTTGCAGAACAAGCGATTCAACAATGATTCACCCACTAAGTGAGCCGATTATTCGCGAAGCGGGCATTGCCGTACTACGGGGCAATCTGTGTCCGCAGGGTGCCGTAGTGAAGCCATCGGCTGCATCTTCCGAACTCCTCGTGCATACGGGGCCAGCACTCGTTTTCGATTCCATCGAAGACTTCAAGGCGCGAGTGGATGACCCGATGCTTGATGTCACGGCCGAGACGGTCATGGTGTTGCGCGGTTGTGGTCCACGCGGTTACCCGGGAATGCCCGAGGTTGGCAACATGCCGCTGCCCGAAAAGATGCTGAAGGCAGGCGTACGCGACATGGTGCGCATCAGCGATGCACGTATGAGTGGTACTGCGTTCGGCACCACTGTGTTACACGTTGCACCTGAGTCAACAGTTGGGGGACCACTCGCGCTTGTTCAGACAGGCGATCTCATCACGCTCGATGTTCCGTCACGCACGCTCACCTTGCACGTTTCGGATGACGAATTGGAGCGGCGTCGCAAACAGTGGCGCGAGCCCGAACCTATCGCTACGCGCGGTTGGTCACGCTTGTACATCGATCATGTCATGCAGGCCGACACGGGCTGCGATCTTGACTTTCTTGTGGGCTCAAGTGGCTCGCAGGTAACTCGCGAAAGCCACTAATCAAATCACCGGTTACATACTGGCGAGTGCCGACTCCGTGATTTCCAAGGTGCGGTCGATCAGTCGGTCATCGTGGGCCACGGACACGAAGAAGAGCCCACGGCTGGTGGGCCGCACACCGCGATCTTGCAGCGCGTCGAGAAACTTCATCAGCCTGGGTTGGTCCGAATTCTTGGCGAAATGCTCGCGGTTTTGCATCGGCTCCTGTGCACCGAAACGCACTTGGAAGAGCGAGCCAGCAACGTAATCGACGGCAAGTCCCTTACGGTTGCCAACCTTGCGCAAGCCTTCGACGAGTCGGACCGTGTTCTTCTGCAAAGACGGGTATGGGTTCTCTTCGACGAGGATCTTCATCGTCTCTACTGCGGCAGCAACAGAGAGATATCCCGAGTTGTAGGTGCCCGAGTGGTTGACCTCACCTCGACCTACTCCTGCCATCAGTTCACGTGAGGTCCCGATGGCCGCCATGGGGTAGCCCGAAGCGATGGCCTTGGCGTACAGCGTGATGTCACCAGTGATGCCAAGATGACCCTGCGCACCTTGGAGACCGACTCGGAAACCAGTGATGACTTCATCAATGACCAAGACGGCGCCATGTTGCTTGCACAATGTTTTCACTGCCTCGATGTATCCGGGCTGGGCAGCGATTACGCCCGTGTTGCACATGATTGGTTCCATGATTACGCAGGCGATTTGGTGCGCGGCAAAGACTTGCTCCACGAGCGAGACATCGTTCCACTCACACATCACGATCTCACTCGCGGCCGCCACTGACTGCCCTGGCCCAACGGGGGGTGTGCCGAACGGTGTCGGTGCGGCTCCTGGACCAACGAGTAGTGGATCAATCCAGCCGTGGTAGTGGCCGGTGAAACGGAGTACCTTTGAGCGACCCGTCGCTGCCTTTGCAATGCGAACGGCGAGTAGATCCATGTCTGAGCCAGCGAGGCCGATTCTGATGTTCTCGATCCATGGCACTGCTCCGATGAGACGCTCAGCAAACTCCGCTTCAAGTTCATGCTGACCTGCAAAACATTGTCCCGACTGCAAGGCCTGTTGAACTGCGGCGAGCACACGAGGATGGTTGTGGCCGAGGATGGTCGGGCCCATACCGGCTGCGTAATCGATGTACTCGTTGCCGTCGATGTCCCAGATCATTGCGCCAAGCGCACGAGTAAAAGTAAGAGGCACAGGTCGACTCATAAGTCGTACGTTTGAATTCACGCCACCCGCGATGACCCGCGAGCGCCTTTCGTGGGCGGTGATGCTCTTGGCGTAACGGTGTGAAATGCTCTCGGAATTCGGTGACAAGGTGGTACTCCTTTGGGCGACAACGTAATTGCCGGTATCTGAAACTATATAATGTTGAGGCGGAGCCCGTCAATCTGCTGAAGTTGCCCTTGGAAAGCCGTCAACGCCGGAGGCCCTCCCGTGCGTTTGCAACCAAACCGTTACTGTTGCTCGGTGACGTTGGCGAACCTGTCGGGCTCAATCGCTGCGTTGTTGGGCGTGGTGTTCATCTGGCCTCAAGTGATTCGGGTGTATGCCAAGCAGAGCGTCGAAGGGGTCTCGGGGCTATCTCACTTGATCGGTCTGTCAGGAACACTGATGTGGTTTACCTATGCAATAAGCACGCAGAGTCTGCCGATGCTGATTTCAAATGCAAACATCGAGATAGCAATCATCGCATTGATAGTGATGCTGGTGCGCAAGAGAGCGCTGCCATTGTGGTTGCCCATTACCGTTTTTTCATCAACTGCCGCGTACTGCATTGTGTTGAGTGCCGTGGCACCATCAGTGGTGGGAATCACCAGCGTGCTCATCGGTACGCCAGCAATTTTGCCGCAGTTGTGGCGCGCCATTCGCACTGAGCATCTGATCGGAGTCTCGCCGTCGTCATATTTGCTCTTGGCATCAATGAGCCTTGGCTGGTTTACCCACGGCATCTTGATTGATGATGCAATCGTTTCTTATCCGAACCTTTTGCTGGCACCCAGCGCATTATTTATTGCTTGGAAAGCGTGGTCATCGCAGCGCCGTGCTACACAAGTAAGCGTGGCTTAGCCCAGCGTGATGGTGGCCGAGACTGTCCCGGCGCGCTGATGTGATGCGGTAAGCATCAACTTGGTGCCACTTCTGGCGCGTACCAGCCAGGTTTGCAGGTGTCGATCAGGTGTGCCGTCAG
>SXGQ01083940.1_pt1 | contig 28564 bp, 23 predicted proteins | sample 3178371 | NCBI WGS metagenome assembly SXGQ01 (sample SAMN11356859, study PRJNA531348) | freshwater metagenome | isolation source: freshwater sample F1-20 | place: China: Fuxian Lake, Yuxi | collected 2017-12-25 | reverse complement strand
CGAGGAGGCGCGCTGGCAGGACGAGATCGCCTTCGCCGCCGCGGCGGCAGCCCGAGCGCCCGCGGCCGGCGACGCAGCTCAACCGGCTGCGGCGCCGGTGCCGCCCGACGCCACACCGCCCGCGGAACAGGTGCCGCCACCGGCGGCCCCGTGATCGGCCGGAAAGAACCCTGATCGGCCGGAACACAACGGTCAGCGGCTGGCCATGTCGCAGGAGACTCCCCCGGCGGCGGGCACGTAGCACGACCGGGCGTAGTCCATCACCATGCGGTGGGAACTGAACCGCCAGGCGAGCGAACTGATCGAGTTCATCATCATCTTGATCCAGGTGCGCGGCAGGCCGTCCGAGTCGCGCTCGTAGAACAGGGGGATCACCTCGTTCCGCAACACCGCGAACAGGGCATCGGCATCACGTCGGTCGGTGATCTCGTCGACGGCGTGGGTTTCACCCCGGCCGATCGCGAACCCGTTGTGGCCGTCGAAGGCCTCGGCCCACCAGCCGTCGAGGATCGAGCAGTTGAGCCCACCGTTGAGCACCACCTTCTGCCCGCTGGTGCCCGAGGCCTCGAGCGGCCGTCGCGGGTTGTTGAGCCACACGTCGACACCCTGGATGAGGTGTCGGCAGACGTTGATGTCATAATCCTCGACGAACACGATCCGGCCGTGCGTCCGCTGGTCGTGGCGCAGGTTGGCGATCCTGCGGATGAGATTCTTGCCCGGCTCGTCGGCGGGGTGCGATTTGCCGGCGAAGATGATCTGGATCGGTCGGTCGGGATCGCTGATCAACTCGACGAGTCGGTCGAGGTCGGAGAGCACGAGATCAGCCCGCTTGTACGTGGCGAAGCGCCGGGCGAAGACGATCGTCAGCACGTTGGGGTCGAGCACCGTCCGCGCCATCTCCACCGCCTCGTCGCACTCCCCCCGCCGGCGGCACTGCCGCGACAGCCGGCGCCGGACGAACTGGAGGAGGAGATTCTTGAGCGCGTAGTGCGTCTCCCACAGTTCGCCAGGATCGCAGTCGTGGATCCGCTGCCAGACGTCAGGCTCACCCATCCGTCGGAACCAGTTGGCGGGGAAGAGCCTGTCGTAGAGCTGGAGCATCTGCCAGGAGAGCCAACTCGGCACGTGCACGCCGTTGATGATGTGCCCGATCGGCACCTCCTCCTCCACCCGCCACGGCCAGAGGTTGGCCCACATCTTCCGGCTGACGTGCCCGTGCAGGGCGCTGACGGCGTTGGCCCGCCGCGAGAGTTTCAGGCCGAGCACGGTCATGCAGAACAACTCGCTGTGATTGTGCGGCTCGACACGGCCGAGCCCCATGAGCTGCTCGTGGGAGATGCCGAGGGAATCACGCATCGGCCCGAGGTGTTCCTCGATGAGACCGCTGTCGAAGCGGTCGTGGCCGGCCGGCACCGGCGTATGGGTGGTGAACACCGTCTGCCGCGCCACCTGGCGTACCGCGTCGTCGAACGAGTAGCCGTCGCGCTCGACACGTCCACGCACCGCCTCGAGCGTGGCAAAGACCGAATGGCCCTCGTTCAGGTGATAGACACCCGGCACGATGCCGAGGGCCCGCACCGCGCGCACGCCGCCCACGCCGAGGACGAGTTCCTGCCGGATCCGCACCCGGGTGTCACCGCCGTAGAGGCGGGCCGTGAGTTGGCGGTCCTCCGGCTTGTTGCCTTCGACGTTGGAATCGAGGAGGTAGAGGTTCACGCGCCCCACCGCCAGCCTCCACACCTTGGCGTGGATCGGTCCGCTGCGGGTGTCGATCGAGACCTGGACCGGCTGCCCGTCAACGCCGATCGCCGGCTCGATGGGAAGGTTCTCGACCCGGTTCTGCAGGTACTCCTCATGCTGGTAGCCGTCGATGTCGAGGTGCTGCTTGAAATAGCCCTGGTCGTAGAACAGCCCCACGGCAACGAGCGGAATTCCCAGGCCGCTGGCACTCTTGACGTGGTCGCCGGAGAGCACACCGAGCCCCCCGGAGTAGATCGGGATCGACTCGTGGATGCCGAACTCGGCGGAGAAATAGACGACCGGCTTCGAGCCGAGGACGCCGGCGTGGACGTTGCTCCACGTCGTGCCGGTGGCGAGATACTCCTTGAGCCGGCGATAGGCCTGGTTGATCCGGCTGTAGAGCACCAGTTCCGCCGCCCGCGCCTCGAGGCGCTCGGGGGTGAACTCCGCCAACAGCGCGATCGGATTGTGGTCGAGCTGCCGCCAGCGGATCGGGTCGAGCTCACGGAACATGTTGCCGACCTCGGGATGCCAGCTCCACCAGAGGTTGCGGGCCAGCGCCATGCACTTGTCGTAGAGGCTCTGCGGCGACATCTCGTCGAGCCGCGGCGGCGCGAGGCTGCGCGGGGCGGGCGACTGCGGGCCGCCGCCACCGCTGACACGGTCCTCCAGGTCGGCCTGGGGGGACGACGCTGGGGCAGGGAGGGATCGATCTTCCTGGCTCATGGTTCAGCTCCGGGCGGGGGGTGGAGACGGCGGGAAACCGTGCCAGAAGGGCCGCAGTATAGTGGCGGGAAGGACACCGTTCGACCCCCGCCCGGACGTGGTCCATGCTGATTGCCACGACGACCGGGAGCACACCCGATGCCGATCCCCGCCGCCCAACTCGATGCCGTGGCGGCGGACCTCACCCGTCTGGCAGCCGAGACGGCGCAGACAGGACCGTGGGGCAGCGGCAGCTTCGCGGTTCTCGCCCGCGCCGGCCTGTTGGCGGAATGGATTCCGGCCGAGGACGGCGGCCACGGGGCCGACGAGGCCACACTCGTCGCCACACTCACCGTGGTGGCCAGGAACTGCCTCACCACCGCCCTCGTCCTCTCCCAGTGGGCCGCTGCCTGCCGGCTGATCAGCGCCGCGGGGCCCGAGATCCGCCGGCGCGAACTCCCGGCATTGGCCCGTGGTGATCGGTTCACCACCGTGGGGATCTCCCAACTCACCACCAGCCGCCGGCATCTGGGCACCGCGGCCGTCCGTGCGCACCGCGGCCCGTCCGGCTGGCGGCTCGAGGGACAGTGCCCTTGGGTGACCGGTGCGGACCGGAGCGACACGCTCGTCACCGGGGCCATCGACGACGACGGCAAGCAATGCTTTTTTCTCGTGGCGACGTCGGCCCCCGGCGTCACGGTCGGGCCCCCGCTGCCGATGCTCGCACTGTCGGGCAGCCGGACGGCGGCGGTGGGGCTCGATGCCGTGCGGCCGGCCGCGGTCCTCGAGCCCCCTGCGGGCGGCGTGCGCACCGGCGGGCTGGCGACGATCGCACTGGCACTCGGCGCGGCGCACGCCGCCGTCGATCTCCTGACGGCGGAAGCCAGCGGGCGGCCCGTTCTCGATCCGATCGCCGCGGCACTGGCTGCCGAGGTCGACTCCGTCGCCGCCGACCTTCACCGGGCGGCCGTCGGGGGAATCGATCCGGACGGGCGCGACCGGCTCCGCTCCGCCGCCACCAGTCTCGCCCTGCGGGCCTCCCAGGCAACCCTCACCGCCTGCAAAGGGGCTGGATTCATCCACGGTCACCCGGCCGAAAGGCTTGTCCGGGAGGCCTGTTTCTTCCTCGTCTGGAGTTGCCCGCAGGCAGTGGCGACGAACGTGCTGTGCAGCCTGGCCGGGCTCCCCGTGGGGTGATGACCGCGCCGGGCCGATCGCGGTGTTCCCGGGCGAGACCGCCCCTGTGTTCGCGGTAAAGGCGTGGCGGCGGACGGTGGCAAGACCCCCCGGAGTGATTGGAAATGGGCTTGTCCGCACCCGTGGCCACCCGCCAAAATTCCTTTTCGGTCGGTGGTCCGTGACGGCAAGGATGCCATGCACACTCCCCGCTCCATCGTGATCGTCAAGCTCTCCGCGATCGGCGACGTGATCCACGGGATCCCGGTCGCCGTCGCGCTCAAGCGGGCCTTCCCCGCCGCGCGGATCGGCTGGGTGGTGGAGGGACGGGCGGCCGACGTCCTCGCCGGGCATGCCGCGATCGACCATCTCTTTCGGATGCCGCGTGGCTGGTCGCGTTCGGCGGCTGCCATCCTCCGGCTCCGCTCCGATCTGCGCGCCTTCCGGGCCGACGTCACCCTCGATCTCCAGGGCCTGCTCAAGAGCGGCCTGGCAGCCTGGCTCTCCGGCGCCCCACGGCGGATCGCCCACGCCCCACCGGAGTCGCGCGAACGTTCCTGGCTCCTCGCCACCGACTGCGTGCCCGCCACCGCCCCCCACGTGGTCGAACGGAACTGCGGCCTGCTGGCCGCACTCGGGCTCTCCGGGCCTCAGCCGCGTTTCGACATGCCTTCGTGGCCGGTGAGCCGGGCACGGATCGCGCAGTGGTTGGCCGAGGCCGGCCTCGTCAGTGCGCCGGCACTGATCAACCCCGGCGCCGGTTGGCCATCCAAGCTCTGGCCCGAGGAGCGCTTCGCCGCCGTGGCCCGGGGCCTTGCCCGGAACCATCGGCTCGCCACGGTCGTCGTCTGGGCCGGACAGGCGGAGCGGGCCGCCGCGGAACGGATCGTCGCCGCCGCCGACGGCTCCACCACCCTCGCTCCCCAGACGAGCCTGCAGGATCTCGGCGAGCTCTGCCGCCGGGCGCGGATCATGATCTCCAGCGACACCGGCCCACTCCATCTGGCGGCGGCCGTGGGCACACCCTGTGTCGGCCTCTTCGGCCCGGTCCCGGCCGGGCGGAACGGCCCCTACGGATCCGGGCATGCCGCCGTCGAACCCCCGCAGCACCTCCGCCCGGTGTGGGCCGATCGCAAGACCGACACCGCCTCGATGGCGGGCATCGAGGTGGCCCCGGTGCTCGCCGCGGCAGGGACGGTGCTCGCCCGGACGGCGGCGGCCTGACAGCCCGGCGGCACGGCTATACTGTCGGATCGGACGTCGCCCGGGAGGCCGACGTCACCCGGGAGGATTGCCATGCCACGGCCGCGAACCAATCCGTTCACGGTGCTCCTGGGCATCGTGGGCATCGCGTTCACGCTCACCGCCGCCAGCTACTGCGTGTCGGTGCTGCGCGGCGTGCGGCCGACCGCACTCGCATCCGCCCATCCCCTCGACACCCTGATGAGTGGCCACGGCACGGCGATCCTCGCGGTCGAACTGGTGCTGCTGGCGGTGAGCACGGCCGGCTCGATCGCGGTCGACAGCTGGATGGGGCGCCAGGCCCATCGTGCGGCGACCGCGGGCCGACCACGGACCGTGCCGGCCACGGGCACCGACGTGGCCGGGGCGGCCGGGCGGGACGAGCGCCCGTGAGCGCGGCCGCGGAGATCACGCGCCTCCGCGCGCTGATCCGGCACCACGACCGCTGCTACCACGTCGAGGCCCGGCCGGAGATCCCCGACCGCGACTACGACGCCCTGGTGGCGCGCTTGGCCGCGCTCGAGGCGGCGCATCCGGAGTGCATCACCCCCGACAGCCCCACCCAGCGGGTCGGGGGGGAACCGGTGGCGGAACTGGTGCCGGTGCAGCACCGCGTGCCGATGCTGTCGATCGACAACACCTACGACACCGCCGACCTGCTCGCCTGGGGACGGCGTGTGGAGAAGCTGCTCGCCGGTGACGGCGGCGCCGCGGAGACGGTGGCCTGGGTCCTCGAACTGAAGATCGACGGCGTCGCCGTCTCGCTCCGCTACGAGGCCGGCATGCTGGTCGGGGCCGCCACCCGCGGCAACGGCACCGTCGGCGACGACATCACCCACACCATCCGCACGCTCCCGGGGGTGCCGCTGCGGCTCGACCTGACGGCCCCCCCTGCCGCGATCGAGGTCCGCGGCGAGGTCTACATGGCCAACTCCGACCTCGTCATCCTCAACGAGATGCAGGCGGCGCGCGGTCAGCCTCCGTTCGCCAACACGCGCAATGTCACCGCCGGCAGTATCCGCCTCCTCGATCCGCAGGAGTGCGCCCGCCGTCCGCTGCGCTTCTTCTGCCATGGCGTCGGTGATGCCACCGGCCTCGGCGTCGACAGCCAGACCGGCCTGCTCCGCTGGGCGGTGGCGGCCGGTCTGCCCGTGGCGCCCTGCACAAGGGCGTTTTCCTCGCTCGAGTCCCTCGTCGAATACGGCACCGGCCTCATCGAGGAACTCCACGCGCTCGACTTCGAGGTCGACGGGTTCGTCGTCAAGGTCGATTCCTTCCCCCAGCAACGCCGCCTCGGGACCACCGCCAAGAGCCCGCGCTGGGCGATCGCCTGGAAGTTCGAGAAGTTCGAGGCGACGACGAAGCTGGCGGCGATCCGGGTCCAGGTCGGCCGCGGCGGCACCGTGACCCCGGTCGCCGATCTCGAGCCGGTGGAGCTCGCCGGCACGATCGTGCGCCGCGCGAGCCTCCACAACGCCGACGAGGTGGCCCGCAAAGACGTGCGTGTCGGTGACGTGCTGGTGGTGGAAAAGGCCGGGAAGGTGATCCCGCATGTCGTCCGCGTGGAGAAGCATCTGCGGCGCGGCGACCCCCCCGCCTGGCAGCCGCCCACCGCCTGCCCGGAGTGCGGCACCGCGCTGGTCCGCGATCCCGAGGGGGTTTTCATCCGCTGCCCGGACATCGATTGCCCGGCGCGGGTGCGGGAGCGGCTGCGGTTCTTCGCCTCGCGCGGCGCGATGGACATCGAGGGTCTGGGCGACAAGCTCGTCGAGCAGCTCGTCGCCACCGGGCTGGTGCGCGACTGCGCCGACCTCTACGGTCTCACCGTCGCCCAGCTCGAACCGCTCGAGCGCATGGGGAGCACGTCGGCCGGAAACCTCGTCCGCGCGATCTTGGCCAGCCGCGACCGCGGACTGGCGCGGCTGCTCAACGCCCTGGGGATCCGCCACGTCGGCCCGCGCGTGGCCTCCCTCCTCGCCATCCGGTTCGGTTCGATCGACGCGCTCGCGGTGGCGGGAGTCGACGACCTCGCCGCGGTCGAGGAGGTCGGTCCGGTGATCGCCGCGAGTGTCCATGAATGGATGACCGGTGCCCATGGGCGCCGCACCGTGGCCGCACTCCGCGAACGCGGCGTGAAGCTCGATCTCACCGAGGCCGACAGGCCGGTCACCGCCGGTCCCCTCCAGGGGAAGGCCCTGGTCGTCACCGGCACACTGACCTCGATGACGCGCCCGGAGGCGGAGAGGGCGATCGCCCGGGCAGGTGGCCGGGCGATCGCAAGCGTCTCGAAGAAGACCGACTACCTCGTCGCCGGCGCCGAGCCGGGGAGCAAGCTCGACAAGGCGCGGGCGCTCGGCGTCGCGATCCTCACCGAGGAGCAGTTCCGGGCACTGTTCGGGGCGTCACTCCCCCGCGGCGATGACCGCCCAGCCGCCGACGATGCGTGATCATCGCCCCCACCGGCCGCCTGACCGCGGCGCTCACTGCACCGCGGGAAACAGCGGCAGCGGCGTCTCGAGCCCGCTCGCGCCGGTGGCCGGGATGTGCTCCAAGCGCTCCCGACCGGTCCGTCCCGTGGCGGCTTCGTACCCGTTGACGACCACCAGCGACGGGTGGTCGAAGGGTGCACGCTCGAACCTCACCCGGGGGTCGGTCAGGCAGGCGAGGAAAAACCGCAGTGCTTTCCGCTCCGATTCCGTGAGGCCGAGTGGGACCATGGCGGGGTGCTTGTCGGGGTTCGTGTCGACCCGCTGCCAGAGCGTGCCGCCGTCGTCGTAGAACTCGATGACGGAATCGATGTCCAGCAATCGCCCGTTGTGCATGTAGGGAGCGGTGATCTCGACGTTGCGGAGGGTCGGAGTGCGGAACGCCCCCCAGAATGCCAACTCGTTGTCGTGGAGGAACGGCTTGCGGTAGCCGTACGGCTCCTCGTTGAACACGAGCCTCCGGCTGCGGGCGAGGAAGTGGGCGTCGCTGCGGCGCGTGCGCACGGCCAGGTCGTCGATCCCCGAGACTGGCGGAAACACGCTGCGGCTCCAGGAGATGTCGAACGGAAACTCCGGCACCGGTCCCGGATTGCACGCGGCTGCCGCCGCCATCGCCGGGGCCGCATCCGCGGCGGTCATCGGGAAGCGGTAGGCGGTTCCGCGGGCCCCGTTGGCCGCCTGCTGCCGCTCGACGAGCTCCTCCTCCGTGGCCGCATCGGCCGCGACGGTGCCCCGGGCAGCCGCCAGGGGTCGGCCCGGCGGGCAGGAGCGCATCGCCTCCCAGCCACCGATCCCCCGATCGAGACGCGGCGGCGACACCCCCAGCGCGTAGAAGCCGCTGTCGTAGAAGGCATAGGCTTCACCCGCCAGAGCGCCGGCGATCGGCAGCCGTGGACGGAGAAACGGCAGCGGGCCCGCGGCCCCCAAGGGGCGCTGTTCGGTCGGGATCAGCATCTTCTCGACGAGGACCGGCGTGGTGAGTTCTTCGGCGAGCGCCACGCGCTCGTCCTCGCTGAAGGCGATCCGTCCACCGGTGCTCGTCGCGGCACGCTTCTCGTAGGTCAGGAGGAGGTCGGCGATCGCATCGGCCGCGGCGTGGGACACCGCCACGGGCTGGCGTCCGAGCACGTCGCGCACGCCGCACCGCAGCACCGCGATGTCACCATGAGCCCGCGCCAACTGGTCCCACAGCGCTCCCTGCAACGACTCGCCGACCGCGGGGGAAATCCCGCCGCGCCGAGGAGGCGGGCCACCTCGGCGACCGTCGCGAGGCGGAAACGGTGGACATTGATCGCGATCGCGTCGGCCTGGGCGAAGGGCAGGAGCGTGTTGCCGATCGTCTTGGCGATCGGCGGTCCCGGTTCCACCGCGCCGTCGCGCTCGGCGATGGCGCTGAACAGGGGCCCCTCGTGGCACTCCACACAGCCGTGGGCGATGAACGTCCGGAAGCCCAACTGGAAGACCGCGGTGCCGGTCGACAGCTCAGGGGGCGGTGCGCCCCCTGCGGTCGTGGCCCGATCCATCATCACGGGCGCCAGAAGCCGACGGTAGTCATCCTGCCAGCGCTTTTCGACAGGTCCGCCGTCGCCGCGGAGCATGGCATCGAACGGCGAGGCGTTGGAGATCAGCGTCGACTGGTAGAGCATCAGGCTCAGTCCCCAGAAGAGCGGGAAATTGGCTTCGACCAGCGTGCCCATCGGGGCTTGCTCCGTGGCGCAGTCGCTATCGAGGACCAGCGGCACGTCGGCGTGGGAAGCCCCAGTGGGCGACTCGGCCCACCAGTCGCTGCGGAAAGCCTTCTTGATCAACTGCCGGTACGTGACCCGCCGCCCGTCGGGCCGGAACCACGCCTTGCGCGAGAGCACCGAGTCGGTCGGGCTCACCTCCTGATGCTCGAGCCAGGGGCGATCGAGGAGTTTGTCGGCCACGTCGGGGAACGTCCGCCCGAGATACGACATCTCGACGTCGTTGACGATCGGGCCGACCGACTGCGAGGCGAGGGCGGCGTGGGAGATCGCCACGCGCACCGGGACGACGCGACCGGCGCCATCACGGCGGTGGAGCACGGTCCGCGGATCGTGGTCACCGAAGATCGAGAAGCCGTTGAATGTCGACTCGGCACGCCCGTCGTGGAACAGCCGGTCGGCGAACACGGAGTTGACGATCGTCGGGCTGTTGCGGCCGGTGATCTGCCGGACCAATCGTCCCTCGGGCCGCTGCCCCTCGAGGAACATCATCCATTCCGGCAGGGTCGTGGCCCGCGCTGCCGCCAGGCCAGCGGGACCACAGGCTTCGCAGGAGGGGGTGCGCGGGTTGGAGAGCTCGGAGCGCCATTCCCGACGGCCGGGGGGAGCCGCGACGTTGAGCCCGTCGAACACGCGCGGCTCGACCCCCTGGGAGCCGACGACGAGGGATACGTCGCGCACGTCGGTGCGGACGTCCCCGTTGGGTATGAACGGGCGCTGGACGAATTCGCCGAGGTGTTCGCGCGGGTTGGCCGGATCGGCGGCCGCCGGATGGCCCGGATCGAGACGGTAGCGGTCCCAGGCGACGTAGGCGACGCGGCTCGTGTGCCGGTCGCGCGGGTCGGCACCGCTCCGGTAATGGCACGAGGCGCACGCCGTGCCCTGATAGACCACCTCGCCGTCGACGACGCGGCGCCCGAAATCGCTCCCCGCCTGCATATCCCAGAACAACGCCTTGCCGAGGGCCACCGCCGCCTCGGCATCGGCGACGAACTCGAGCAGATCGGGCCGCTTCACCACCAGCCGCAGGCGCTCGCTGCCATCGGGCTGCTTCTCCGGTATTCCGCCGAGGTAGGGATTCTCGAGCCGACGCGGATCCCAGTCGTCGATCACGTCCTGGATCCGGGCCAACAGGGCCATGTCCTCGTGCCCCACGAGGTGCACGGCGGCCTGCTCGGTCTCCACGGCCGCCGCCGCGGCGGCGAGCGCCGCGAACAAGGCGGTCATCAGGGCGACGCGACGGTCGGACGGGGCGGATCGCATGACGGAACCCATGGTGCGGATCGGAACAGGATGAATCGACGCGGCGGCTGGATCGTCAGCCGCGGATACCGTAGCGCTGCTCGAACGTGAAGCCGGCGACCCGGCGCACCGCCTCGACGAGCAACCCCTGCCGCAGGCTGGAGGGCAGGACCGCCCAGCGATCCTTGTCGGGATTGCCGAACAGCAGCACCGCGGCATGCCGGGTGGGATCGCGATCGACCGCGGGATCGAGGTCGTAGAGCCCGAGGCCCCGCCGCATCCGTTCGATCGCGGCCGGTGTGCCGGTGAGGAACTGCCAGTCGGGCAGGTTGGCGGCCCGTGTATCGGCGCCATAGGCACCGGCGTAGGCCCGGAGTTCCTCGGCCGTGTCGATCTCCGGCTCGAGGGTGAAGGAGATGATGTGGAGGCGGGGTCCGAACACCGGCCACAGCGCCGGGCGCAGATCGTGGAGTGTCTGGCTCGTGCCGGGGCAGGAGCCACGGCAGACGGTGAACATCGAATTGATGATCACCGCCCTGCCGGCGAGCAGGTCGGTGACCAGCCGCACGTCCTCGCCACGATGGTTCACCAGCGGGATGTCGGGAATCCGATCGACGAGGCGGCTGGTGGGAATCGCGTTGGATGCGGATACGGTCGGCATGGTGCGGATCTCTCCTGGACCGAAGGATAGCGCTGCGTCAGGGCCGCTCGGGCGGGCGCCGCGGGTCGATGAGAAACTCCCCCGCCTCGCGGACCGGCGTCGGCGGCACCGGGGGCTGCTCCCAGTCGAGTTCGCCGACGCGGCCGTCGGGACGGATGGCGCTACGACCGTCGAGGGTGAGGGCGTTGCCCTGCGTGCGGGCCGCCGGGGCGACGTTCGGATCGTGATCCGGGCCCGGGACGACCTCGAAATTGAACATCATCCGCATGTCTTCGTGTTCGAGGTTGTGGCAGTGGAACACGAACGGACCGGGCCAGGTGCGGAACCGCATCCGGATTCGGGCGACGGTGTTGGGGCCGAGGATGGTGGTGTCGTGGTTGGCGATCACCTCGGTCCTCGGGATCGACGCCGTCACGTCGACGGGATCGATCGGGGGCCGCACCGGCACCGCATCGATCGGCCCGATGATCTCGTCGGCGGCGAAGTCCTTCTCGTAGCGCACCAACTGGTGACTCTCCAGATGGATGTGGATCGGATGCCACCAACCACCGCCACCGTTGCGCAGCACCCACTCCTCGGCCGCCCCCTCGGTGCCGATCGGCGGGGCCGCATTGGCGATCGTCGGGTCGTAGAACCGCCCGTTGACCTGCCAGGCACCCTTCCCACGTTCGAAGACGAATTCCCGGACCGCGACGACATCCGCGTCGGGGATCCGTTCCCGCGGCTGCATGAGGATCGTGCCCGCCTGCACCGTGGCATCCGGGTGGGCCTGCTTGAACGCGGCCGGCTCCCGTTCGACCACGAACTTCACCAGGGCGATCGGCCGGTCGAGCTCGACGAGCGGTTTCCCCGGCACGTCGAACGGCAGCGGCAGCACCCGCGGATCGCCACCGTCGTCGAGCTTCCCCTTGGGGCCGCGGCCGTCGAATTGCGGCATCGTGTCGACGAGATAGAAGACCTGCGGCCCCGCCTCGACGGGCAGATCGCCGACGAGGGCACCGAAATCGACGATCAGGTCGGCGCGGTTCGCCATCGCCAGCACGACACTCGTCCGCGGCAGTGCCTCCGACCACATCCAGCTGTCCTTGCCGATCTGGAGGAAGGGTTTGGCCCGCGCTGCCAACTCGTCGGCGCCGAGGCCGACCTGCTGGGAGCGGATGAAATCGGCTTCGGCGAGGATCCGCAGGCGGTAGATCCGGGCATTGGCACCATCGAGGAGCCGGAGCCGGTATTTCCTGTCCCCGACCGTCTTGAAGGGCCAGGCCACCCCATTGGCGAAGAACGTGTCGCCGAGGTAGCCGTTGTGGCCGTCGCTGTCGTAGACGATCTGCCCGGTGGTCCGGTCGATCACCTTGTCCTGGAGGACGATCGGGATGTCGAACGGGTTGAAGAACGGTTCCTTCCCGGGCTCGCGCAGGTAGTAGCCGGGCATCGCTGGATCCTCCACCCCCGCGGCAAGGCCATCCTGATCGGGATCGGTGACCGAGGCCTCGCCCCAACTGGGCAGTACGTGGGTGCGGAGCAGATGCAATTCCCAGTCGGCGAACATCTGCATCACTCCGGCCATCCCCTTCGAGACGTTGAACCCGGTGATGTCCATGGCGTGGTCGTGGTACCAGATCGTGGACTGCGCCTCGGTGAGCGCCGGCAGGTAGTTGCCCTGGGGACTGCCGGCGTCTTCGTGATCAAGGGGGAGGATATTCGGCCAGAAGTAGTCGCGTTGTTTTCCGGGAAGCACGTAGAAGGTGGGAAAGCCGTCGGCATGTGCCGGGTTGTGCCCGCCGTGGAAATGGATCGACGCCTCGGTGTCGAGGCGGTTGTCGAAGCGGACGACCACCGGCTGGCCGATGCGGAACTTCATCAGCGGGCCGGGCATGGTGCCGCCATAGGTGAACACGCGGGCGGGAAAGGCCGCGTCGGGCCGCATCGTTTTCAGTGTCTCGACGATCGGGATCCGATAGCACTTGATGGGAAACGCATTCCAGTTCGGCATGCTTCCCCGTTGTGACCAGGCGATCGACGTGGGCGTGATGGTGAACAGCTCGGGAATGTCGGCTAGCGCGGGAATCCGGCGGAAGCACTCCTTCCGCTGCTCCCAGGCGGCTGCCCCCGTGATCGCCGGATCACATCCGTAGGCGACCCAGGCGGTGGGATTCTCGGCCCACTCGCGGGCGATGCCGTGGTAGGCCTCGCCGAGAGGCACGGGATCCTCGGGCAGGAAGACAGGTTGGCGGTCCACCGCGGCGAAGTCGCCCATCGCCCGGGGGCGCAGCGTGCGTGGCACCACCAACTCCTGGGTGAAGGCCCAGGGGGGGAGCCGCGCCTGGTTTGCCTTGTCGAACGTGGCGGTGGCGCCGGCGAACGGATCGGCGGCCGCCGCCTCCGGGGTCGGCGCGGTCAGGGCACAGGTCGCCGCACCGGTGGCGGCCGACTTGAGGAGGTCTCGGCGGGAAGGGATCAGGAACTCCTGGTGTGAATCACGACGACACCCCGGCAGCTTCAACCCGGCTGGCGATTCCGATCGGGCGGCGCGACCGCTGCCGCCACGGCGAGCACCCCCATCGCGGCCCCCCACCAGGGCTCCCCTGCCAGCAGCCCGACGACTGGCCACGCACACACTCCCAACCACCCGGCCGAGCGCCGCAGGCCGGGGATGCACAGTCCGGTCACGAACAGCGCCTCAAAGAGCGTGATCGCGTGCGCGATACCGTTCATCAGGTATTCCGATCGGCGGTACAGCGACTGCAACTGCAATGCGACTTCTTCCCGTCCCGCAAGCCACCACGCAGCCGACCCATCCCACCATGCGTCCCCCTTCGACTGGGCAAGCAGCGCGGCGAGGGTGATCACGATCCCATGGAGCAGGAGGAGCGAGAGGGCGATCTGATTGCGAAGGTGCGGGGGGGGTGCCGGTCGGCCGGCTCGCGCTGGCAGCCAACGGTCGACCGAGAGGTCGTCACCCGACCTACCCACCACCAGGCACCAGAGTAGCACGGCGATGCAGTCGTCGGCGGGGCCAGCGAGCATCGGCGCCCGGTTGAGCAGCCCTGCGAATCCGACCGCGGCCAGCGGTGCCACCAGCGGGGTGGCGAATCCGACAGTCAGCGAAACGAGGACGAGACCGAGAGCGAGGTGGAATCCCCGGACGGTGGCCGGCGCGGTCAGCGCATCGAGGGCCGAGACCGCCCACGGCGACCTCCACGCGCGGACGGCCCCGATCGGCATGAGCCCTTCCGGCCCGAACCAGGTGAGCAGGTCCGCCGACCAACTCCACCACAGCGCCAGTGCCACCACACCGGTGAGGATCCTGACGATCGCCAGCGGCCGGGCCGGCGCCGGCTCGAACCAGAGGCGCGTCCAGGCCGCTGCCATGGTGTCGGCTGTGGAATGCTGCGGGTGGGTGGTCATTTCAAGCCACGGGTGGGTCAGGACGGCGGTGGATCGGCGGCGGGTCCGACCGGCCCCGACGGCGTTCCGGGTCGAGGCGGCCCCCGATCGATGGAATCAGATCCGGGCAGCAGGGGCGCCAGCTCCTCGGCCGGTGTGTCGCGGATCAATTGCACCCGGCCGGCGACGCGCCGGAGCCGACAGGCGAACGCCTCGTCGCGCACCGGTCCGGTGCCGGTGGCGAGGCGATCGGGAGGGAGCATGCGGACGACGCGTAGCGACACGTCGTCACTCCCGACGAGGGAGAACAGCCCGGTCGCCAACCCCTCCGGCAGCACCCCCTCCTGATCGGGATCGGCTTCTCCCCGCGCGACCGCCCGGGCCAACCGGCGCCAGCGCGCGGCGCGCTCTCCGCCGACGCCGAGATCGGGCAGCCGGCGTGGTGCCCCTGACGCTCCCCACGGCCGCACCTCGAAGAGATGCTCGGCGTCGTCGGGGATTCCGTAGGTGAGGCGGTAGTCGAACCCCAGATCGAGCCAGGCCGGCACCATCCATGGCGAGAACAACCGGTCGTGGACCGTCCGTACGAGGGCGGACGAGCCACTGCCGGAGTTGGCAGCCACGGAAAGCACCAGCCCCATGAGGTAGAACGAAACCGCCATCGTGACGGCGCCGCGGCAAGAACCCGTCGCGGCGGTAGCAGGCTGACCCGTCGAGTCGCCTCCGACACCTCCCCCAGGAGTCGTCCGGCGTTCGACCCCAGGGCGTTCCCGACGCATCGCTCGTGCTCGCCTTTCACCATCGCCCGGGAACTCGGCCCGAACCCGCTGCGGGCGGACCACAGGGGGTAACATTGGTCTCGCGTTGACAGTCGTGCAAGCGGGGGATAGCTTCGTTTTTCGGGTTTCGGACCCATGTTCCGCCGCGACATGGTCGCAGGGCGCCGTTATGATAGGGGGAGGAATGCAGGGCGAGGCGAACGGTGGCCGCGGACAATAGTCGGTGAGGTGCGCGGGAACCACTGAACGACGCCAGGAACCAACGAGACCGAACATCATCGGGGGATTAGCTCAATTGGGAGAGCGTCTGGCTGGCAGCCAGAAGGTCAGGGGTTCGAATCCCCGATCCTCCACTTGAATCCCGCAACTCCCGGTTCGTTGAATGTCCCATTCCGCGGCGCGTCGAATCTCCCCCAGGGCGGTGGACTCGAGGGTCGGCGGCACTGGGTTCCCTCCATTTCACGGGCTCGTGTGAGTTCCATGCCCGTGCCCGCGGCAGCCGCAGGTCAGGCCCCGTGTGATCCGACCGAAAGGCCAGGTGCGATTGCCTGGATCGACGGCGCCTACCTGCCGCAATGCGAGTTCGCGATTCCCGCGGGTGATGCCGGGTTCGTGCTCGGGGCTGCCGTCACCGAACAGCTCCGGACCTTCGCCGGGGGACTGTTCCTTCCGGATCTCCACCGTCAGCGCTTCGTCGCCTCGCTGGCCGCCGCCGGCATCGAACCTGGGCCGTCCGCCGAGGAGATTCTCGCGGCCGCAGCGGCGGTCGCCCGGCACAACCATTCTCTCCTCCCAGCCGGTGGCGACCTGGGAGTCGTGATGTTCGCGACCCCGGGGGACCTCCCCGCCCAGTTCGCCGGCCGCCCCGGCCGACCACGCGTGGCGGCACATTCCTTCCCCCTCGCCTTTCCCCTCTGGGCACATGCGTACCGTCGCGGGATGTCGCTGCGCACGGTGCCAGTCACCCAGGTGCCGGAAGGCTGCTGGCCGATCCACCTCAAATGCCGCAGCCGCATGCATTACCACCTCGCCGATCGGGCGGCGGCGGCAGCCGAGCCGGGAGCGCGGGCGATTCTCTGCCACGCCGACGGGCGCGTGAGCGAGACCAGCACCGCGAATCTGGCGATCGTCCGCGGGAACGCGATCCTCACCCCACCGCCGACCGACGCGCTCCCCGGCATCAGCCTCGCGCACCTCCGCCTCCTGGCGCGCCGGCTGGGGATCGCCTGGCACGAACAGAGCCTGACCATTGGCGATCTCGGCCGCGCCGATGAACTGCTCCTCACCAGCACCCCTTCGTGCCTACTTCCGGCGACACGGCTCGACGGGAACCCGATCGGTGACGGCGTGCCTGGCGAGATCTTCGCCCGGCTGATCAGCGCCTGGACCGACGACGTCGGTCTCGACATCATCGCCCAGGCGGAGCGGGGTGCCGTGGCGAGCCGGTCGACCCCCTGCGCCTGATCGAGCGCGACAGCCATGCCCCACGAGCCCGCCAACCCCGCCCCTCCGCCAGCCGATCACGGCGGTGGCGCACATGGCCCGATCCGCTGGCGCGTCGTCCACGCGACGAGCTACTCGTATTCCGAACCGGTGCCCGTCTGCCACAACGAGGTACACCTCACGCCGCGTGACACACCGTGGCAGCGGGTCGTGTCGCATCATCTCGGCATCGCACCGGTCCCGGCGACGGTGGCACACCACACCGACGTGTTCGGCAATCACGTCGGGTTTCTCGCCCTCGAGGAGCCCCACTCGCATCTGGTGATCACCGCCACCAGCGAGGTCGACATGCTCCCGTCGGCCCCGTCCTGCAGCGATGACCGGCCCTGGGATCAGACGGCCGGCGCGGTCTCGCGGTGCACGGCAGCGGAGCGACTCTGGCTCCGGCAGTTCCGCCTCGAGTCGCCACTGGTGCGTTGGGCGCCCCCGCTGGCCGCATGGGCCGCCCAGTCGTTTCCCTCAGGCCGCCCCTCGCTCGACGCCATCCTCGACCTGACCGGGCGGATCCACCGCGAGTTCACCTACGACCCGACCGCCACGACGATCAGCACCCCGGTCGAAGAGGTGTATTCACTGCGGCGCGGCGTGTGCCAGGATTTCGCCCACCTTCAGATCGCCTGCCTCCGCTCGCTCGGGATCCCGGCACGCTACGTCAGCGGCTACATCGCCAGCTCCCGCCAGACCGCCGATGGCACCGCCACGGGGCCACTCGTGGGGGCCGACGCCTCCCACGCCTGGCTTTCCTGCTGGGGAGGGGACCGGGGCTGGGTGGATGTCGATCCCACCAACGACTGTCTCGTCGGCGAACAGCACGTGACGGTGGCCTGGGGCCGCGACTACGCCGACGTCTGCCCGATCAAAGGCGTGTACGTCGGCGGGGGGCAGCATCAGATGGATGTCGCGGTCGATGTGCGGCGGGTCTGAGCTCGGGAGTTCCCCATGCCGCGCGCGACCCGCCTGCTCGTGGTGACGGTGCTCGCCGCCGTCGCCGTGCCGCTGGTGCCCCTGGCGTTGTTCGGCATGCGGCTCGATGCGTGGGTGGCCGCTTGGCTCGCCACCGAGCCGCCGGCGCCGATGCTGGCAGCCGCCGAGGTCGGCGTCCTTGCCGCCGACATCCTGCTGCCCGTGCCATCGAGCCTGGTGGCGACGTTCGGTGGAGCGGTGCTCGGCATTCCCCTCGGCACCCTCTGCGCATGGCTGGGGATGACCATCGGCAGCCTCGCCGGTTGGGCGCTGGGGCGTTTCGCCGGTGCGGCAGCCGTCGGGCGGCTGCCGGCCGACGAACGGACCGCCATCGAGTCATGGCAGGCGCGGCTCGGCCCGCTGGCCGTGCTCCTCACCCGGCCGTTGCCCTTGGCAGCGGAGGCCGCGGCGCTCCTGGCAGGCGCGACCGGGATGGGGGTGGGCAGTTTCCTCGCGGCGGCCGCCACGGGCAATCTCGCGGTGGCGCTCGTCTGGTCGGTCACCGGCGCCCTGGGACGGCAGTTCGACGGGATGGCCGCGGCCGCCATCTGGTCGCTCCTCGCACCGACCGCCGCGGCATGGTGGCTGCTCCGCCGACGGCCGGGGACGGATTCAGCCTGACGACAAGCTGGCGACGAGCCGGTCGAAGACCGCCTCGAAGCAGCGCCGGATCGCGGTGGTCAGCCCCTCCACCTCGGCTAGCAGCGCCGCGGCATCGGGGGCGGCAAGCAGGTGGGCCAGCCGCCGCTGCTCCGCCGGCGCCGCGGGGAAGTCGTGCCGGGCGGCGGCGTCGAGGAGCCGCAGCCGACCCTCGATCAGCCTGAGCCGCCGGTACGCCGCCTGGAGGAAGGTGAACTCGTCGTCGGGGAGATGCCCGGCTGCGTGGAGGGCGACCAGCCCGGTCAGTGTCTGCGGGGTCCGCAGGGTCGCGTCGCTGCCCCCGTGCACCAACTGGAGCACCTGGACGATCGACTCGATGTCCACCACGCCGCCCGGACCACGCTTGAGATTGGTCGCGCGGGCACCGGCTTCGAGGCGATGGCGTGCCTCGCGCAGGGCAGTGACGTCGGCGTGTGTCCAGCGATGGCCGTAACTGCCCTCCGCGACGATCTGTACCGCACGCGCCGCCCCCTCGGGACCGCCGACCACCGCGCGCGCCTTGAGCAGCGCCTGCCGCTCCGTGACGGAGGCGGGCCCGTCGGGGGCGAAATACCGGCCGAGCTCGTCGAGCGAGATCGCCGCCGCGCCGCTCCGGCCGGCCGGCCGGAGCCGGGAATCCATCTCGTAGAGCCGGCCATGGGGCGTGGAGCGGTTGAACAGCCTCGTGGTGCGCTGCGCCAGTTCCCCGAAGAAGTGAGCATTGGTGGTGCACTCCACCGAACGGCGGGCCCGACGACCGTGGAAGGTCTGGCCGTCGTGGTCGTAGAGGAACATCACGTCGACGTCGCTGGCGTAGTTCATCTCGCCACCACCGAACTTGCCCATCGCGAGCACCACCGCTCCCGCCCGGTGCCCGGCGGGATCGGCGGCCATCGGCTCGCCGAGTCGCTCCACGAGCCGGGCCTCCTCGCGGGCCATGACCACCGGGAGGATCGCCGCCGGGATCGCCGACAGTGATGCCGTGACCGCGGTGATGTCGCCACGGCCGAGGATGTCACGGACGCCGATCTGCAGTTGTTTCGACGCCTTGAAGGCGTGGAGGATCGGTTCGGGATCGACGGCCCCGCGGCAGAGTTCCGCCAATTCGGCGTCGAGGGCGGCCGGGCTGGGCAGATCCTGGACCATGAGACCGTCGAGCAGCTCGTCGATCATGCCGGGATTGCCCACGAGCAGTCCCGCGAGAAACGGACTCGAGGCACAGAGTCGGACCGTCAGGTCGAGCGACGGCGGGTGGAAGCTGAACAGTTCCCACAAAACACCCTTGCCGCCGAGCGACTCGGCCACGGCACCGAGCGTGGCCAGCGTCGTGTCGGGGTCGGGAGTGGCGGCGATCGACGCGAGGAGGCGGGGGGCGATCGACGCGAGGAAATGGCGACAGCGGCGGCTCGAGAGGAACGGCACCCGCTCCTCCGCCAGGGCGCGGAGCGTCTGCCAGGCGGCGGGCACGTCACCGAAGGCGTGGCCGGCGAGAATGCGCTGCACCGACTCGTCCGCCGGGGACGGATCGAGCAGCAAGTCGACCTCCGGCTCGGGCGGCCGGTCATCGGGGAAGGCATCGTGGAGGAGGTGGTCGACGATGCGGCGGTTGAGCGACATCGCCTCGGCCAAGTCGCTCGTCAGGCGCTCGGCTCCGGCCGGCCCCGCGCCGAAGCCGAGGCGCACCGCCAGCCGAGCGCGATCCTGCTCGCCGGCGGGCAGGCTGTGTGTCTGCCGGTCATGGAGGATCTGGAGACGGTGCTCCACGGTCCGGAGCAACGAATAGGTCCGTTCGAGCACCTCACGCTCCTGATCGGTGAGCACGCCGGACTCCGCGAGCCGGCGGATCGCCTCGAGCGTGCTGCCGGTGCGGAGGCGGGGGGTATCGCCGCCGTTGAGCAACTGGAGGAACTGGACCGTGAACTCGACGTCGCGGATCCCCCCGCGCCCCTGCTTGACGTCTTCGGCCCCGGCCCCCTCCCGCGCCGCACGCCGCTCGATCCGTCGCTTCAGGGCCTGGATGCCGCTGATGTCGGCACGGGTCAGCCAGCGGCTGTAGATCCATGGTTCGAGTTCGGCGAGCAGGCGTTTGCCGAGCGCCATGTCACCGGCCACGCAGCGTGCCTTCACCCAGGCCTGTCGTTCCCACGTGCGGCCCTGCCGATCGACGTACTGGAGGACCTCTTCGCGCGCCATCGACAACGGCCCCGAGCCCCCGTGGGGCCGGAGCCGCAGGTCGACCCGGTAGCCGATGCCGGCATCGCTCGACTCGGCCAGCATCCGCACCAGGTCCTGGGCGACGCGGGCGAAGAACTCCTGGTTCGTGCAGGGCCGTTCCCCGTCGACCTTCCCGTCGCTGGAATGGACCAGCACGAGATCGATATCGCTGGAGTAATTGAGCTCGCCACCGCCGAGTTTGCCCAGGGCGATCACGGCGAGCGTGGCGCGCTCACCGGTCGGCCCACGGGGCACGCCACGGAGCGTTTCCTGCCGCTCGAGTGTCTGGGCAAGCGCGGCGGCGACGATCGTGTCGGCCACGAGGGACAGCTGCGCCACCACCGTCTCCAGCCGCTGCCCGCCAACGATGTCACCGTAGGCGATGCGGAGCAACTCACGCCGACGGAAACGCCGCAGCCCACGGATCGCCAGCTCCTGATCGATCCCCGGAGTGAGCTCCGCATCGAGCGCGGCGACGAGCAGATCACGGCCCACGGGTCGGCCACCGCCGACCCGGACCTCCTCCCACGACTCCGGATCGGCGATCACGATCTCGGCGAGATGGGGACTGGCGGAGAAGATCGCCAGCAGGATGCCGAGCGCCCGGGGATCGCGCTGGAAGAGGGCGGCCGTCGCCAACGGGCTGCGGACGGCGATGAAGAATCGCTCCACTGCGACGAGCACCCGCTCCGGATCGCTCGTCTGCGGCAACTGTGCCGCCAGGGCAGCGAGCAACGCGGCCAGAAGGTCGTCGGGGAGGCCGAGATCGGCCAGTTCGCCGAGATGCCTCCGCGCCGTGGTCGGATCGGCCAACCCGGCCGCCAATCCCCATGCCGCGGCCCGATCCGGCTCGGCGAGCAGCCGCCGCAGATCGTGAACGGTCACCTCGACCGCGGCAGCCGAGGCAGCGGATGCGGGCGATTTCGCCACCGGGTCATTCCCCCCGGCCAAGCGATCCCGCCGTGGGCAGCCGGATCGCGTGGAGCTGCTGCGGTCTGTCACCCCCGGATGGCGAGGCGGGATCCCCGGCGGCGGCTGCCGGCTCGGCCACCAGACCGCCGAGCGACCACGGGCCGGCCGTAACGATGTCGATATCCACCAGTCGGCCCACCATACGGAGAGGGGCATCGAAGACCACGATCCGGTCGCAGCGCGTGCGTCCGGTGAGCTGGGCGCTGCCGTCGGCCGACGGCGGCGCGCCGGCGGCTTCCCGCTTCTCGTCACGGACCGACAACCCCTCGACGAGCACCTGCTGCCGGGTGCCGACGAATGGTTGGTTGCCCGCCCGGCTGACCTCCGTCTGGGCGTCGAGGAGGACACGGTGGCGTTCCTTCTTCACCCCCTCCGGCACGTCGTCGGGCTGACGTTGAAACGCCTTCGTGCCAGGTCGCGGACTGTATTTGAAGATGAAGCTGTTCTTGAAACCCGACTCACGGACGAGGTCGAGCGTGGTCTGGAACTCGGCGTCGGTCTCGCCGCAGAAGCCGACGATGAAATCGCTCGTCACCGCCGCATGCGGCAGCGCGGCGCGGACCATCGCGAACATCTCGCGGTATTCGCCGATCGTGTACCCACGCCGCATCCGGGCCAGCACCGCATCCGACCCGTGCTGCGCCGGCACGTGGAGGTAGGGACAGACCTTGGGAAGATCACGGACGGCGGCGACGAGATCGGCGGTCATGTCGCGCGGGTAGTTGGTCACGAAGCGGATGCGGTCGAGACCGTCGACGGCATCGAGTCGACCGAGGAGGTCGGCGAGGCGGCTCGTGCGGCCGCCGTCGGACCACGCATAGCTGTTGACGGTCTGGCCGATGAGCGTGATCTCCCGGCAGCCCTCGGCGACCAGCCGCCGGGCCTCGGCGAGGATGGTGTCGGGCGCTCGGGCCTGCTCCGGCCCGCGGACGTGCGGCACCACGCAGAAGCTGCAGAACTTGTCGCAGCCGGTCTGGGTGCGGAGGAAGGCCTGGAAGGGATTCGGCCTCATCGTCGGATCACGGTCGGGATCGTAGCTCTCGAAGCTCCGCGCGATCTCCGCCCGGCTGCCGGCGGTGCGCCCCAGGGCCACTTCGACCTGCGGTCCGCCCCCGGAACGGATCGCCTCCACCAACAGTGGCACACGATGGAGCTGGCCGGGGCCGACGACGAGATCGACCCACGGCGCCCGCGAGCGCACGAGCGCCTGGTCCTTCTGCGCCATGCAGCCGAGAACACCGACCACGAGCCCCGGACGCCGCTCCTTCTCCAGACGGATCCGGCCGAGCGCCGAGTAGACCTTGTCTTCGGCATGCTGCCGGACACTGCAGGTGTTGTAGAACACCGCGTCGGCCTCGGCCGTGGTGCCGGCGAGATCCCACCCCTGGCGACGCAGGGCCGCAACCACGAGCTCGCTGTCGAGCACGTTCATCTGGCAGCCGACGGTTTCGATCCAGAGGCGGGGCATGGAGCGATTTTATCAGGCTCCGGGTGAAGGACGGTGAAAAACGATCCCGCCACAAAGCAGCGGGGATCTCACCCCAGCCGTGTCCCCGACCCGAGGAGATGGCCACGGAGAAAATCGGCGGCCGACATGCCCCGGCGACCCTCGGGCACGAGGCGGAGAATCTCCAGGGCTGTGCCACCTCCGCAGGCGACGAGCAGTCGCCCCCCATTTCCCGGCAGCACAGTACCGGGCAGCACAGTACCGGGCAGCTGCGGTTCGCCCAGCGCCGGGGCGACGACGGCATCGTCGATCACCAGCCGCAGCGGAGGCTGCCCCTCGCGCCGCCACCAGGTGGTCGCTCTCGGCCATGGCTCGACCGCCCGGCGGAGCCGCTCGATCGCCTCGGCCGGGGCTGACCAATCGATCACGCCATCGGCCTTCGTGAGCCGCGGGGCGCGAGTGGCCAGGGCACCATCCTGGGGCGCGCCCACCGCGGCGGGGTCGGCTCCCGCCGCGACGGCGGCGTGGAGCAGGTCGATCGCCTCGAGCACGAGGGGCGCCCCCAGGGTCGCGAGCCGCCCCTCCAACTCGGCTGCCGTTTCCCGCGGTCCGATGGGTGCCTCGGCCACCGCGAGCAGGTGCCCGGCATCGAGCGCCGCCGTCATCGCGATCACGCTCACCCCGGTGCAGGTGTCACCGGCGCGGATTGCCCACTGGACGGGCGCCGCCCCGCGGTGGCGGGGCAAAAGCGACCCATGGAGATTGATCCCCCCGAGAGGTGCGATCCCGAGGATCGCGGCCGGGAGGATCTGCCCGTAGTCGCAAACCACCAGCAGGTCGGGGCGCAGCGTCTCGAGCGCCGCGGCAACGACCGGATCCGCGACCTTTTCCGGCTCGAGGATCGGGAGTCCGGCTTCCAGCGCCGCAGCACGCACCGGATTGGGTGGTGGACGGCGTCCGGCGGCGGTCCGATCGGGGCGGGTGACCACCGCCACGACGACGTGCCGCGACCCGAGGAGGGCACGCAGCATCGGCACCGCGAACGGACCGGTGCCCATCACCACGACGCGGAGAGCACCGTCCGCCGCGGCCGGGCTCATCGGGCCGCCGATCCGGCAACAGGACCGCACCGCGCCGCCTCGAGCCGGTCGAGCCGGTCGAGCAAGGCGGCGGTCGGAGGCAGTTCGCCCCGCGCCTGCCGACCCGCGAACACCTCGCGGAACGATTCGAGCAACCGACGGGCCTCGAGCGCCGCAGCATCGGGTAGGCGATCGGTGAACAGGCGCCCCTCGAGGTGGTCGAACTCGTGCTGGACCACCCGGGCCAGCAGCCCGTCGAGGTCCATGCGGATCGGCTCCCCGTCCAGCGACCAGGCCTCGACGAGCACGCGTTCGGGCCGCCGCACGTCCATCCGCACACCGGGGAGGCTCAGGCAGCCCTCCTCCTGAACCGCCACACCCCGTGGCCGGGAGAGCACCGGGTTGATGAACACCAGCTCGTCACCGGCGTCGGGGCGCCCCTCGACGTTGACGATGAACAGACGGTAGGGGAGGGCCACCTGGTTGGCCGCCAAGCCGACGCCGCCGGAGGCGTACATGATCTCGAACATCTCCCCGATGGCGTCGCAGAGGTCGTCGTCGATCTGCACCAGCGCCCGCGACCGCCGGGCGAGCGCCGGGTGGGGGAACTCGACCAACTCGAGGCGGCCGATGGAGTTGCCACCTTCCGCGGGGCCTCCTGCCGAGGCGCCACCGTCCGCGGTGACGCTGCCTGGGGGGTGGGGATCGGTGGGCATGGGCGGGTGTCCGGGGACGGAAGAGCTCCTCCATCATAACCCGCTTGGAACATGCCGCCGGCTCCGGCGTAGACTTCCAATCCCAGCTGCCCGTGTGCCATGCAGAACTCCCCCTCACCCGCCGCTCGATCCGCCGCTTGGTGGGAACCGGTGGTCCTCGTCGCCACCTGCGGCGGCATCGGCCGGGCGTCCGTCGCGCCCGGCACCTGGGGGGCACTGGCGGGGGTCGTGGTCGCGGCAGCCCTCGCGCGTGCCCGACTCGACCCGATCGTCGAGGGCGCGCTTTTGGTCGCGGTGAATCTGGCCGCGATTCCGCTCTGCACCGCGGCCGCACGACGGCTGGGGAGCGGCTCTGATCCGGGGGCCATCGTGCTCGACGAGTGCGCCAGCCTGCCACTGGGCCTGCTGGTGGTGCCCGCGGCGGCGCGCGGACCGGTGCTGCTGGCAACTGCCTTTCTGCTCCACCGGTTCTTCGACATCCTCAAGCCGTTCCCCTGCCGCCAGCTCGAACGGCTTCCAGCCGGACTGGGCGTCATGGCGGACGACTGGGCGGCCGCGGGCTGGATGGCCCTGGTGATCGGGCTCGTGCGGTGGTGGGGTTGGCTGTGAGCAGCGGGCCCGCGCGAGGTGGACCGATGCGCCTCCTCCTCATCGACCACGGCTCATGTGATCCCCCCGCCACGCGTGTCCACCTCCATCGGCGTGCACTCGAAGTCGCCGGGGTGGTGGCGGCGGCATGCGGGCCGACATCCGTGCCCCCCCTGGCGATGGCCACGCCCGGTCTCCACGGCATCCACCTGCACGACATCGCCGCCGCCAACCACGGGTTCCTCGACGCCGTCCGCGATGGTGGCGCCGCCCCGTTGCTGGCCGCCACCGCCACGCTGCCGCTGCGGCTCCTGGGGCTGGTCCGGGAAACGGCCCGACAGGCGCTCGCCGAGGCTGTCGATGCCATCTGCCCCGATGCGATTCTCGTGCTGCACGCCGGCCTCCTCGCCGACCTGGCGATCGAGACCGGAGTCCCCGTGGCGCTCCATGTCGCGGTCGGCGACCTCGCCGCAGCGGGGGTGGGGACGCGTGTGGCCGATCTGGTCAGCGCGGCGGTCGCCAGCGCCGAATGGCTCGGTGCCGACTCGGCCGAGGCCCGGCTCGAGATCGAGTCATGCTGCCGCGGGAGCGACCTCCAGGCGGCGCTGGCCACCGCCCCCCGCAGGGTCGAGACCACCGCGCTCCTCCGCGCCGACGAACTCATCGCGGCCTGCCGGGCGGCGGTCGCGGTGCGTGACGGACGCGGAGGCTGAGGCGACACCGCGCCGGCCCCCTTCAGCCCCCCTGCCGCGTGAGCCGGAAGGCCCCACGATCCTTCCGCGACGAGTAGCAGGCGTCGAACCGGCAGGCGTCGGCGCTCGCGCGGTAGGTGAACGTGCCGAACAGGCGGCCGAGGAAGGAGTCCCCGGCGAGGATCACGCTCTCCCCACGGTCCTCGACGACGGCGAGCACCACCGTGTAGCGGAACGGCAGGATCCGGCAGAAGCGGCCACGGAACTCGACGCTGTACCGCCCCGGGCCGCACGGGGTGAAGCTGGCGCGGAGCGGACCGGAATGGCCCGTCGACGTGCTGCTCCACTCGCCCGCCCAATCACCCGCGAGATCGACCGCCCGCGCGGGCCAGGCGACCAACGCCACGGCGACGACGAGCATGGCGACCACCACGCGGGGCGTGGGAACCGGTCCGGACCTGAGCGACGGGAAGGAAACCATGGCGGCGCGACTCCCAGGGGACGGGGGACCAGACACGGTGGCTCCCACGGCGAGTGTGATTCGCTTCCGCCGGGATGCAACCTCGGGGCCGGGTTCACCGACGCCCGGTCACTCCTCGGCCTCGATCGACGCCTTCATCGAGCCCTTCGAGCGTGCCAGCAGCCGGTCGGCCCCGAAGGCGTGGATCTGGTCGCGCTTCAACTCCGCATGCTCGCGGGTCGTCGTCAGCACGATCACGCGCCCCTGGGTGTCGACCTCCTTGGCGAGGCGGAATCCGCGCTCCGGCGGATGGCCGAACAGCGACTGGAGCATGGCGACCACGTACTGATAGGTGTGGTCGTCGTCGTTCCAGAGCACGACGTGGTAGCGGGGTTGCCGCTTCGGCTTCCCACGGCGGTCGGCCTCCGGTGCGGCCGGTGCGGGGCTGTCTTCCACCGCCGTTTCGGCGGCACTGGCAGCGGCGGGCATCGGTCTGGCAGACTCCCGGACCTGCGGATTTCCTCCGCCCAGTTATACCGACCGCCGGGCCGACCTGCCCGCTGGCTCCCCGGAGAATCGCCCCGTGCTCGACCGCCGCTTCGTCGCCGACAACGTCGACCTCGTCGCCGCCAACTGCCGCGACCGCGGCTCGGCCGCCGACGTGCCCCGGTTCGCCGAACTCGACCGCCTGCGGCGGCAGCTCCAGGCCGACGTCGATCGCCTCAACCAGGAAGCGGGGCAGGTGAGCCGCTCGATCGGCAAGGCGGCCGATGCGGCTGCACGCGACCACCTCAAGGCCGAGGGGCGGCGGCTGCGGGAGGAGGTGGGGGCGATCGAGACCAGGCTCGCCGCGATCACGGCGGAGGGTGACGAAATCCTCCGCGCCATCCCCAACCTGACGCACCCTGCGGCGCCCCGCGGCGCCGAGGATGCCGCGGTGGAGATTCGGCGCGGCCGGACACCGATCAACAGCTTCGGTTTTCCCCCCCTCGACCACGTCGAACTCGGGGGCCGGCTCGGGCTCTTCGACTTCGATGCCGGGGCGAAGGTGGCGGGACACGGGTTTTACTTCCTCACCGGGCCCGGCGTGTTCCTCGAACTCGCGCTCCAGAAGTACGCGCTCGATCTGCTGGTGGGCGCGGGTTTCACGCCGATGACCACCCCGGATCTGGCCCGCGACTCGATCCTCGAGGGCACCGGCTTCATGCCCCGTGGTCCCGAGACGCAGATCTACTCGATCACCGGGTCAGACCTCTCGCTGGTGGCGACCGCGGAGATCACTCTCGGCGGCGCGATGCACGAGCGGATCTTCGAGGCGGCCGACCTGCCGCTGCTGATGGCCGGAACGAGCCATTGCTTCCGCACCGAAGCCGGTGCCCACGGCCGCGCCACCCGCGGCCTGTACCGCGTGCACCAATTCACCAAGGTCGAGATGTTCGCCTTCACCCTGCCCGAGCAGAGCGAGGCGATCCATCAGCGGCTTCTCGACCTGGAATGCGAACTGTTCGATGGGCTCGGCATCCCCTACCGGGTGATCGACACTGCCAGCGGTGACCTCGGTGGGCCCGCCTACCGCAAGTTCGATCTCGAGGCCTGGATGCCCGGCCGCGGCGACGGCGGCGAGTGGGGGGAGGTGACGAGCACGTCCAACTGCACCGATTACCAGTCGCGCCGACTCGCGATCCGCTACCGCCCCGCGGGCGGGAAGGGGACGGCATTCGTCCACACCCTCAACGGCACGGCCATCGCCATCAGCCGGGCGATCATCGCCATCCTCGAGAATCACCAGCAGGCCGACGGATCGGTGCGGGTACCCGAGCCACTGGTACGCTGGATGGGGTCCGATCGACTCACGCCGCCCGGTGCGGGGAAATCCTTCTGAGGGAATCCGCATCCGCTCGGTGCGGTTCGGTTTGGGCCGGCCCCGACCCGTCCCCGCCCCGTCCCAGCCCCGTCCCAGCCCCGGCCCCGCCCCGTCCCAGCCCCGGCCCCGACCCGTCCCAGCCCCGGCCCCGACCCGTCCCCCGCCCCCGCCCCGAGGACCGCCGTGGTGAACGGCCATGAAACCGTCGTCGCAGTGGATGGGCTCGAGAAGGACTATGGATCCGTCAAGGCGCTCGGCGGCGTG
>SXGQ01469953.1_pt1 | contig 28598 bp, 22 predicted proteins | sample 3178371 | NCBI WGS metagenome assembly SXGQ01 (sample SAMN11356859, study PRJNA531348) | freshwater metagenome | isolation source: freshwater sample F1-20 | place: China: Fuxian Lake, Yuxi | collected 2017-12-25 | reverse complement strand
TGCTGTCCCATATTGCTTTGGAAGGATTGTGCAGCAAGTCCTGTTCTGAAACTGGGTTTCTTACCACTGCCGATGTAGTCATAATCAACGCCCAAACCATAATGATCCGTAATTCGACCGGTGGTTAAAATACTGGCAGATTCGAAGGCAGAGTCTGAAGCGAAGAAATTAACTTTGTCTCGGTTGTAGAAAATTTTGGTTTCCAATCCACTGCTTTGATAGTACTTGGCGCCTTGCAACTGGAATTTGTTCGTTGAAAATTCACGAAAGGAGTTGGCTGGATTGGCAGACAAATGCAAACCGCTGAAGTTGTAACTGTAATTTGCGTTTGGTTTGTTGCTGATATATACTTCGCCCAGTGCATGACCAAAGTTGCCGCCACCGATTCGGGCATAATTGCTCAGGTAAACCGAATCTGAAACGCGATCTTTCAATTTCTCGGGTTGAACGGGACGCGTAATCTTGCGTGTGTTCCATGCAAATTCGGGTGTTTCGAATTTGACATTGATTTTCGGATTTTCGGACCGCGGTACGATGGGGTCTATCAACAATTTAGATGCCGGCATCAACTTGGGTTCGAATTTCGTGGTTACCTGTTTGGAGGAATTGTCGATTCCGCCTCGGCCTGGCTGAGCACTCAGCGTAGATGCCAAACCAAGGACTGCGCCTAATATAATTGCACTTTTCATGAATGATACAAATATGTTCTTTTCTACACTGGGGTTAACCACCGTTTTTTGGACTGTCTAATAAAAGAAACGGAAAAAGGTGCCCAAACCGATTTCTTCATTTTTATGATAATTTTCCTTGAATTGTTGTTGTGTTCATTGAATTTTGCTATCTTTGCAGCCCAAATCACGGATTATGTACGCCATTGTTGAAATAGCCGGAAGGCAATACAGGGTAGAAGAGAACAAGCATCTTGTTGTCAATCGCCTTCAAGCAGAAGCAGGCTCTACCATTGAGTTTAATAAAGTTTTATTGGTAGGCGGAGAGAAAATCAAAGTAGGAGCACCAACAGTTGCTGGCGCCTCAGTTACCGCAACGGTAAAGGAGCACGGCAAGGGCGACAAAGTATTGGTTTTCAAGAAGAAGCGTAGAAAAGGTTACCAAAAAATGAACGGTTTTCGTCATTATTTGACATTGTTGAAAATAGAAAGCATCAAATCTTAATTATTTAAACGTCATGGCACACAAAAAAGGTGCGGGTAGCACAAAAAACGGTAGAGAATCACACAGCAAACGCCTTGGAGTTAAAATCTTTGGTGGACAAGCAGTGAAAGCAGGAAATATCATCGTACGTCAGCGTGGAACTAAACACCATGCCGATGTTAACGTAGGAATTGGAAAAGACCACACCCTGTTTGCCTTGGCAGATGGAGTTGTTGTTTTCCGCAAAGGAAGAGAAGGTAGGAGCTTTGTTTCTGTAGTAGGACAAGCTTAATTCCATAAAAAATTGAAATTTTAAGGGGAAGGGAACTTCCCCTTTTTTATTTTTGCAGCAACTATGACCACGCTAACATCAAAAACACCCTCACAGTCGTTCACCCTGATGAATGAACTCGTGCTGCCCAACGATACCAATACGTTGAATAATCTCATGGGTGGGAGATTGTTGCACTGGATGGATATCTGCGCCGCCATCGCTGCGCAAAAGCATAGCAACAATATCGTTGTTACGGCCGCTGTGGATAGTGTATCCTTCAAAGAGAGTATCCGATTGGGTGATGTAGTTACGCTGAAAGCTTATGTTACGCGTGCTTTTAACTCAAGTATGGAGGTGTTTATTGAAGTGTTTGCTGAAAACTTACCCAAAGGTGAACGACTCAAATCCAATGAGGCCTATTACACTTTTGTTGCATTAGACTCGCGTCACCGTCCAATCGCCGTTCCACCGCTGTTGCCAGAATCAGAGATCGAACATGAAAAATATGCCGGCGCTTTAAGACGACGTCAAGTGAGACTCATTCTCGCTGGCAAAATGAAGCCCGAAGATGCTCAGGAACTCAAGAACCTGTTTTTGTAATTACTTAATCAAACCAATCTCGCGCAATCGCTGAATCAAGAATTCCATTGCGCTACAATCGTCATACTTTTTTGGATTATCCTCACTAGTGCACTGGGGTAGGCAGTCCAAGCGCACTTCCGGCCTCGGGTGTAAGAAAAATGGTATGCTGTATCGGGGCATTCCCCACAGTTCCCTTGGTGGATTTACAACCCTGTGGGTGGTGCTTTTTAATTGGTCATTGGTTAGTCGTTGAAGCATATCGCCAACATTCACAACGATGTGATCCTCAACCTCGGTAACACCAATCCATTCTCCGTTTTTATTGAGTACTTCCAATCCATCAGCACTCGCACCCACCAATAGTGTGATTAGGTTGATGTCTTCGTGTTCGCCTGCACGAATCGCATCCTTAGGATCGCCTGTGATGGGTGGATAGTGTATTGCCCGGAGGATGCTATTGCCAAATCGAACCTTTGCATCGAAATACAATTCATCCAATCCCAAATGCAAAGCAATGGCGCGAAGCATTTGAATACCCGTATCTTCCAGTGCCTTGTAAATGGCCTCGCCAGCATGATTGAATTCAGGCAATTCAGAAACCAATTTATTCGCTGGATAACTTGGGACTTCCACAGTAGCACCATCGGTATACTGTCCAAAGTGCCAAAATTCTTTTAAATCACCTGCATTTCGGTTTTTTGCATGCTCTTTTCCAAAACCTGTATAACCGCGTTGTCCGCCGCCCAAACTGTCGTCGTATTGCATTTTGACACTTTCGGGCAAATCAAAGAAATTCTTTACCTCAAGATAGAGTTTTGTCAATACAGCTTGTGGAATGCCATGATTGCGAATGGCCACAAAACCGATGTGCTCATATGCGTATCCGAGGTCATTGACAAAGGCCTGCTTCTGCGAAGCCGAGCCATGGGTGAAATGCGATAAATCCAGTTTGGGTATTGACTGCATGATGCGAAATTAGTCAATCTCGCGCAGTTTGTTGTTAAATGGAATGGTAAAGCTTCGAATCGCTTTCTTCCAAAATAATCGATAATGTAGTAGGGGCGGGCGATACCATCAATCGATCAAAATCAGAGGTAGCTTCGTACAACTCATTCAAATAAATCGACCAATCCGGGTTCTCAGCGATGTTGGCTTGAATGTAAGCACTGGTATCAGCATCTGCTTCACCATAAAAATACAACAATAAATCTGAGTGGGATAGTGGTTTTGCCATATTGTTTGCGTTAACAACAAACATATAACGCACCCGAAATCAGTTTATTTTATGCGCACTACACTTTTTTGCATCTTTTTTCTCAAATTGAGAATTGCATAATGCATACGACCAATACAAGTGTTGATATTCGTTTCAGTTAAAGTCGCTATTTCCTTGAAGCTTAGGTCGGCGTACTGACGTAAAATCAATACTTCGCGCTGATCTTCGGGCAGTTCCCAAATCCATTGTTTGAGGATTTCAATATCATCTTTGGCAACACGCTGGTCCTCTTGGCTGTTTACACTAATACCCATGGCATCGAAAACATCTCTTCCTTCTGTATCAACTACCACCGGCATTCTTTTGCGAGAGCGAATGGAATCAATGCTCATATTCCGGGCAATCCGTAAAGCCCAGGGCAAAAACTTGTCTTCGTGGTTGTACTTACCATTCTGAATGCTGTGAATCACCTTTATAAATGTTTCTTGGAAAATATCCTCCGCCAAGTAACGATCACCAACAAGCAGATAGATACTCGAAAGAATTCGGGTTCTGTGACGCTTGAGTAAAGTTTCAAATGCTGCGTTGTTACCGTCGATGTAACGTTTGATCAGCACGCCGTCTGAGACCAATGGTGTAGTCATAAATACCCTCCTTGCAGGTTAAAATGTGTTTTTAATAAAGCAAGATTTTAGTTGAGTATTTTTCGACTTATAGGCGTTTTGTTTTGATTAACAGCCGTAAAAGAATACCATAAATTTGGTAAATGCAAATTTTTCATGCATAAACAGCAAAAAAAATTATTTTTTTAGTCCGTTGATGAAGTCTCTCGCCAACATTTTTGGTTTTCCCGATGGCTGTAATTCCAAAATTTCATAATCGCCATCACGCAAATGCACAATCATTCTTTTCTGACTGAACGCTATCCCTACCGCTGGGTTTTTCTCTAAACGAAGCAACCGTTTACCGCGCAACAACTTAATCTCTCCATGGATTGTCTTTATCCATGCTCCCGGACTTGGGGATAGTCCCCGCAGTTTGTTGTGAAATTCTTGCTGACTGAGTTCAAAATTCAACTCACAAAAGTCTCTATTCAGTTTTGGGGCAGACTTTATGTTGGTTATGTCGGGTTGTGGATGCGACTGATGTACGTTATGCTGTATCTTTTGTAGTGTATCAACCATTAGCGTTGCGCCAATCACCATCATGCGATCGTGCAATTCACCCACTGTCTCTTCTTCACCCACTGAAATCTCTGCTGAAGAAATAATGTCGCCAGTATCAATTTCATGCTTCAGAAAGAAAGTTGTTACCCCAGTTTTTGTTTCGCCATTGATGATGGCATGATGAATAGGTGCAGCACCGCGATAATTGGGCAACAGTGAGCCGTGCAAGTTGATCGTTCCCAACCTAGGCATGCTCCAAACGATTTGTGGTAGCATCCGAAATGCGATCACAACCCCTAGGTCCGGCTGGAAAGCGCGCATAGACTCAGAGAATTCAATGGATTTTAAATTGGCGGGTTGCAATATGGGTATTTTCAATGCCAATGCCGTTTTCTTCACCGAGCTCTCTGTGATTTTCTGTCCGCGTCCCGCAGGCTTATCAACAGCAGTCACCACACACACAACATTGAGTCCAGCAGCCACCATCGCTTCCAAAGAGGCAGAGGCGAAATCGGGAGTTCCAAAGAAAATTATTCGCAGTGGCGTGGCAGGCATTGTGCAAAGATAACATTACCCTCTGCAACATGAATGTGTTCTTGCCCGTCTATTCATCGAACAAATTGCAGAAAGCTGCATGAAATCACCGAAATTTGTGAAAGGCCCGAGGCATTCCATGCGAAAATCATCGAAAATACATGCATTGTATCGCAACATTTTTTTGTGTTTCACAGCTTTCATGTTTGCTTCAATCGCCTCAGCATCCTCCCGCGTTTATTCCAGGATTGGCGAACCCATTTTCTTTTTGAATCAAGGACAGTGGCCACAGCAAGTATTGGCTAAAGCCCCGCTCAATGTGGGTGACCTTTGGATTACCCAACAAGGATTTGTTTTTAATTTTCTCGATACCGCGGCTACAGAACTCGTTCACGATCGTTCAACCGCCGTTAATCGCGTGAAAACGCATGCGGTATTTTTGAATTTTGTGAACCCCAACAAGGATCTTCGATGCGAATCGATTGGGGAGGCCTCAGAAACCTATTATAACTTCTACAAGGACCGTAAGTTCAAGTCAGTGTCCGGTGTTCGTAAGTATAGTCAGGTTCGCGTAAAGGATGTTTGGCCTGGCGTTGATTTGGAAATCATGTCGCATCAAGGCACGATCAAATACAACTGGATTCTATCGCCCAGTGCCAATGCAGCACAAATACAATGGCAATACAATGGTCAAAGTCAACTTTCGATCACCCAAAATGCTTGCAGGATTGAAACTCCCTGGATTTCTTGGCAAGAGTCTATCCCGGCCGTGTATTTTCAGCATGCAGGTTCATCCCCAATTTCCCGTAAAACAGAAGAATCGCTGAGTCTGGTAACCTATGACGCATCATCAATAAATTCGGAAGGGAATGATCAACAAGCGAATAGAACGTTAACGTTTGCTCAAATTCCATCCATCAGGAAAGAAACATTGGTAATAGATCCCATTTTGGTTTTCAGTACCTACACCGGTTCCCGGGCAGATAATTTTGGATGCACCGGAACGTACGACGACTTAGGCAATGGATATGCGGGTGGGACAGTCTTTGACATTGGACTACCGGTTACGCCGGGCGCGGCACAATTTGATTTTGGGGGCGGGGTAGACGAAGACCTGGGCTATGGGGGCTCTCGCGATGCGGCCATTCTTAAATTCAACAAGACCGGAGATAAATTGTTGTTCTGCACCTATTTGGGTGGCTCTAACAATGACCAACCACACTCAATGGTCGCCGATTCGCTTGACAATCTATATGTAATGGGTTCAACCCGAAGCAGTGATTTTCCGGTTTCGCCAAGTGCATACGACATCACATTCAATGGGGATTATGATTTTTTTGTAACCAAATTCAATGCCTTGGGTACAACCATGGTTGGTACATACATTGGTGGTAGTGGCCTGGATGCCGTGGGTGCAGACCGCAGCAATACACCCGTGGATGACTTTCCCCTTATTTACAATTATGCCGATGAATTTCGGGGTGAGATTATCACGGATCAGCAAAATGTTTACATCGCTGGTGTAACCTACAGTATTAATTTTCCCAAAACCGGCACAATGGTGTATAACGGCAAATCGGAAGGCGTGGTGTTTTCATTGAACAAGCAACTTAGCACCTTGAATTGGTCCCATACATACGGCGGCGGTAGTTATGATGCCTTGTATGGCGTTGCCTTGGGCAAAGCGTCTGATGTTTATGTGAGTGGGGGATCCTCAAGTACTGACCTGAAAGTACGATTGGGAAACAATTGGCTGAATAATTATTACGGCGGAATCGCTGATGCCATATTGCTCCGATTGGATAAGTCCTCGGGTGCAATGCTAAAAGGGCGATATCACGGCACCAACTTGTATGAACAAGCCCATTTTGTTCAAACTGGACAAACAGGAAAACCCTACATTTACGGACAGACTGAAGCAAATATGCCCAATGTGAATGCCCGTTTTTATCAAGCGGGAGGCGGACAATTTATCACGACCTACAGCAATGATTTGCAGAATGTTGAGATGCAAACCACCTTTGGGTACAATGGCAACAACACCATCATGCCAAACATTAGTCCCAGCGCGTTTTTGGTGGATCGGTGCGAGCGCATATTTGTATCTGGATGGGGTGGTGCGACCAACTCAGCACTATACGATGTGAATACATTTGCAACCAAACAGCATAGAAATAAAGGAAGAACAACGGGTTTGCAAACCACAAATGATGCTGCACAGAAGAACACGGATGGCAGTGATTTTTACATCGCTGTATTTTCGAAAAACTTCTATTCCTTGGCCTATGCAACCTTTTTTGGAGGAGTTTCTACACCAGGAAAACCTGCAGAAGAACATGTAGACGGTGGTACATCGCGGTTTGATGCAAAAGGGATTATCTACCAATCGGTTTGCGCGGGTTGCAGGCGAAACGGTTTATTTCCAGTAACCCCAACAGCATACAGCCGTACGATGAACAGCGACAATTGCAACAATGCGCTGTTTAAAATCGACTTTGAGAACCTCAACTTAAAACCACGAATGAAGGACACATTCGTTCAAGTAATTGCTACTCAGCCCATCAATTTTCAAATTAAGGGCTTTGACCCCGATCCCTTTGATACCATGTATCTCAAAGTCAAATGGTTGAAGCGCGGCGGCATGATGGGTAGCGACTCAGCCATTGTTACATGCACGGCGGGTATCGGACAGGCAACATTGGCCTTGAATTGGCCTACTCGTTGTAGCAGTTTTTCCACGGATACCGCTGAATTGTTTGTCTATGTGATGGATCGAGGGTGTCCCAAAGCCGATACTACTTTCGCGAGAATAAAGATTTTGGTAACCGAACCACCAAAAGTCATTCCCCCCGAAGCCATTTGTGTGAGCTTTGATCGTCAAACAGCCAAGATGTCAATCGCTTGGGACAACATCACGGTGCCAACGGGTTTCTTTAAGTACTTTTTGCTGCGACGCACCAACCCAGATGGCACAACAAAAATTCTCGATACCATTTGGACAAATACAGCCAGCAGTTTTATTGATGCCAATGTGGTGAGTCCAAGGGTAAATAATTACTGCTATGAACTCATCGGCGTCAACATTTGTGATGTGCAAGTATTCGCTAAGAATGTGTTTTGTACGGTTAAAGAACTGAATACGCCAATCAACGGAGTGCCGCTCTATACTGCAACCATCGTCAATGACCGATACGCCGAGGTGCGTTGGGCGAAAAGCGACGAACCCGATTTCAAAGAATACGAATTGTATAGGGTGCCCCGCGGAGGCAAATTTGGTTCTGTTCCATTGGCGATACTCACGGATACTTTTTATCGCGACTCAAGTTTTAATGTCGACAATATTTCCAACTGTTACCAAATCATGGTGGTTGACCAATGCGGACATGTCAGCAAAGGCAGTAACGAAGGTTGCAATGTTGTGATTGGCGGTACCGCAACTGAGGCACCGTATTATTATTTTGATTTGGATTGGATGGATTATCAGGGTTGGAATGATGGTGTGAAAGATTGGAAATTGGAACGAAAAGATGATGCACATCCATTTCAAACCATTGCGCCTTCTTTGTTGGTACAGAATTTCAGGGATAACCAACTCGACTATGATTGGGGAGGCTATATGTACCGTGTTACTGCTACCCGAAACGAACCGCGCGCAGTTGAACAATCCCAAAGCGAAAGCAACTGGATTTATTTGATACAGCCACCAGAAGTGTGGGTTCCGAATGCGATTACCCGCAATGGTGACGGAAGAAACGATGTTTGGGGCACATTTCCTTTGTTTGTGAGGGAATACAACATGAAGGTTTTTAATCGCTATGGCGAGAAAATCTGGGAAAGCTCCTACAAAAAGAATCAGTGGGATTGTATCTATCGCGCTGAAGAAATCCCTGATGGGGTTTACGCTTGGTACCTACAGTTTTCGGGATGGAATGAAAAGGAATACCGCAAAACAGGCGTCGTGCATGTTCTACACTAAGATCGATTGTTAGTGTGATCGACCTGAAAGGAAATCCAAAATCTCGGTCAATCCCTCAGTATTCACGCCGCGCTCAGTCAACGCTGACAAAATGGTTAACCCTTGCTGGTTGTATTCTTGGGCCTTTTGCAGAATCATTTGATCCAAACCCATGTTTATCCAATGTGACTTTACGAGGGTAGCGCGCTGCTCTTGCTGATACTGTGCAAACCAATTGGGTGTTTCGGCATTGATTTCACACGATTTGATGTACAACCAAGTTTTTTTGCCTTCCATGATATCACCACCAGATACTTTCCCTGTTTTTGTGGCATCCCCAAAAGCATCCAAATAATCATCCATCATTTGGAAACTCATGCCGATTGCTATGGCGAAATCGTATAATTTCTGTACGATGTCATCTTCGGCATTCGCTACCAATGCCCCTGAGGCTAGGCTACAACCCAATAATACCGCGGTTTTATTTTGAATCATTTGCAGGTATTCCGCCTCGCTCACTTCGTTCCGCTCGGCAAAATCCATATCGTCTTGCTGACCTTCACAAACTTGGGTGGCCGTTTTTGAAAACAGTTTCAAAATCGCATCCTTGCCATCGCCTTGAAACGCCAATATGGATTCATAGGCCTTCACCAACAAATTGTCACCCGCTAGAATGGCTGTGGGCTCATTCCATTTTTTGTGAACCGTAGGTAACCCCCTGCGCTGGTCTGCACGATCCATGATATCGTCATGAACCAAACTGAAATTATGAAAAACCTCCATTGCATGGGCCACCGATATGGCATCCTCAGCCGCTCCACCACAAGCTTCAGCACCGGTCATACACAAAATTGGACGGATGCGTTTCCCACCCAACTCCATGATGTAACGCATGGGTTCATACAAGTTTTTTGGCGCACCCGTGAATGCATTCTGGCGCAAATATTCAACATACAAATCGTGTAGCCGGAGAATACTCATATCAGTCTAACAAATTAAAATCAATAATTCTTTTTTGCGGATCTGTTTTTTTCACTGATACCGTAATTGGGTCACCCAAATGGTAACTGCGCTTCGTTCTTTGTCCCACCAACTTTTTCTCTGCTTCAAAATAGGCAAAGCGATCGCCTTTGATATCCGCAATCCGAATCAATCCCTCACAATGATACTCCGTAGCCATGGCATAAATACCCCACTCAGTAATGCCGGTAATGGTGGCTTCCATCACCTTGCCGATGTGTTGTTCCATCATCAATGCCAAGGTGTATTTGGTGCTCGCCCGCTCAGCCTCTGCGGCTTTCTGCTCCATGTTACTGCTGTGCTTCGCGATCATCTCGATTTCAGATTCGCTCGTGGTCGGTTTGGGCGATGTGAGGTATTGTTGCAACAGTCGGTGCACCAGCAAATCCGGGTAACGACGGATGGGAGAGGTGAAATGTGTGTAATGGGCAAATGCCAGACCGAAGTGGTCTGATCGATAGGCAGTGTAAACAGCTTTCGACATGGTTCGGATTGCCATTTGTTGCAAAATCTCCGCACTTGGATCGTTCGCCGTGCGCTCCATCAAATCATTGAATGACTTGCGCATCTGTATCTCGTTATCAATATTAATTGGATAGCCCATAAGTTTGCAAAAACGAGCAAACTCAATCAATTTATCTTGCGGAGGCAAATCGTGGGAACGATAGATAAATGGCAATGCTGGCTTCTTCAACAATTTCACATGCTTTGCAACCGCTTGGTTGGCCATCAGCATGAATGTTTCAATCAACAAGTGGGCATCAAACCGCGATTTGACATACGATTCTATCGGACGTTTGTTTTCATCGAATTTGAATCGAATTTCCTTGGATTCGAACCTCAATGCGCCATTGGCAAATCGAATGGCTTCAAAGTGCTTGGCGATTTTGTTCAGCAACAGCAATTCTTCAATGAAATCACCTTGTTTGGTTTCAATGACGGCTTGCGCTTCTTCGTATGCGAATCGACGTTTGCTGTTGATAACGGTTTTGCCAAACCACTCACCAATGATTTCATATTGGGCGTTCAACGTAAAAATCACACTAAAAGCCAATCGGTCCACATTGGGTTTCAATGAACACAGATCGTTACTCAACTTTTCGGGCAACATCGGAATGGTGCGATCAACCAAGTAAACACTTGTGCCGCGCATCAATGCTTCTTTGTCAATGGCCGTTCCCGGTGTAACAAAATGAGATACATCGGCGATGTGCACGCCCAATAAAATATTGCCTTTGGCATCTTTGCCCAATGAAATCGCATCGTCAAAGTCCTTAGCGTCGGCTGGATCGATGGTGATACAAAATGCTTCCCGCATATCAGTCCTTTCGCCCCAATCCTTGGCCAAGATCTCGTTGGGTATCAAATCGGTTTCTTCCAACACTGCATCGGGGAATTTTGTACTAAAGCCAAACTCCGCCACGATGGCATGCATTTCTGTGTCTGCTTCACCCACCACGCCCAGGATATCTACAATTCTGCCCAGTGGATTACGGCTATTGTGTGGGTAATCATACACTTCGATAATGGCTTTGTGTCCATCGTATTTTGGATCCACACGATCGGTCAGCTTAATATCCTTCAGTCCATTTTTTTGCAATAGTCCAAAAGCATTCTTTTCAAAAACATCCAAAATCGCACTGTAGCGTTGTGGGATGCGCTCTAACAAGCCGATGGATTTCACATAAGTGCGTTTGCCTTTGGTCTTGATTTCACAGCGAACCTTATCGCCTGGGAGCAACTTTCCAACCATGTCGTTGTCCATGTACACTTGTTGCAACTCTCCGTCAATTTCCATCCGAACATAATAATCTCCGCGGTTGGATAAGACCAATTCGCCTTCTGATTTTACGGTGGGTTGAATGGGAGAGAAGACCCCTTTGGATGATTCACGGATTAAGCCTCGATTGGCAAGCTTGATAAGCGCTTGATGCACCATCTCCCTGGTAAAGTTGGCTTCGGCTGGAATTCGCGAGTGAACTTGATTGGCGTTGTAGGCACCTTTGCCTGCGTTTTCTAATATAGCCAGAACGACACGTTCTGGGAAGGTGATTTTACTGCGGTTCGACAATGGAATGGAAAAAAAGGTGTGTTAAATAAAGCGTAAAGTTACGCATTATTCTTGGCTTCCGTTGGTTGGGCGTCGTGCTCTAAATAATCCAAGTCCTTGTGGAAGGCTTCTTCCACATTGTAAGTGCCCCAAAATGCCAATATCAAACATACCGCACCAACTATTAAGGCGGCTACGCTGAATGTTCTTCCATCAAAGGATTGATTGGCTTGAAATTGCTGTGAGAAATACTCAAAGCCCATAGTAATCAGCAATACGCCACCGCGCACAAAATTGGGCACTGTGGCGGCCACAGTGCTTCTGATATTGGTTCCGAATTGCTCTGATGCATTGGTCACAAAGATGGCCCAATACCCCGTTACAGCACCTAGTGAAAAAGCGATGAAGCGATAGTAGTTCTGATCTCCAGTGGGTCCGTATAAATAAACCAAAGTCATTGCCGCTATACCCATGAGGTTCAGGTAAATGACTTTTTTTCGACTCTTGAACAATTGACTTAAAAGTCCAGATAGTAAATCGCCCGTACTCAGGCCCACATAGCTCCACATCACCATTTCGGGGGTAGCTACAGAAAAGGATTTGATGGTATCTGCATCAACTTTCACCCCGGTACTAGCCAAAATTTCTGGGAAGAATTTGTGTGACAATGCAATTAATATTCCCACAACAAACCAAACAGGCAAACCAATGACGATACAAGCCAAATATTTGCGGAAGTGGGCTTTGCGAAACAACATGAAAAAATTGCCACGCTTCACATGTGTAGTGGTGGCATTCTCAAACAAGGTACTTTCAAATGTTCCCGCGCGCATCAGCAGCAACAATAGCCCCAATACACCGCCAACGATGTAGGCCGTTTGCCAATTTTCCAAATCCCTTCCCATGATTTGGCTTGCAATTGCAGTAATCCCTTCACCATTTTTTGCAACAAAAAAGGCAAATACGGCACCCAATGCCCCGAAGGTTACGATAATCATTGTGCCTATACCGCGTTTTTCTTTGGGCATCAATTCACTCACCAGGGTTATGGCAGCACCCAATTCCCCAGCCAAGCCAATACCTGCCAATAAACGCCAAAATTTATAGGCCTCCACGGTAGTAACAAAAGCGTTTGCCACATTCGCCACACTGTACAACAAAATCGATCCGAACAATACACTCACACGCCCTTTGACATCGCCCAATATCCCCCAAATCAAGCCGCCAATGAGCATACCCGCCATTTGCCAACGAAACAAAACAGTTTCATAGGTATTTACATCGATATTCAGCGATGAAAGACTATCTTTCTTGATAATATTGAATAAAATTAGGTCGTAAATATCCACGAAATACCCCAGAGAAGCTACGGTAATCAGTAGGGCGATATTCTTTTTTTGTTTCATGATAGGATGATTTCCAAAGAACGACAAAATTTCTCTAATTCGATTTGATCTACTGCATCGAAATGCGCCAAATGTTCACTGTCGACATCTATAACACCCCAAAAAGAACCATCTTTTCGCCAAAGAGGAACAACAATTTCACTTTTGCTCGCTGCGCTGCAAGCAATATGGCCAGGGAAGGATTCAACATCCTCCACAAGTATGGTGCGGCCTTCTTTCCAACTACTACCACAAACGCCTTTGCCAAAACCAATTGTGGTGCATGCGACAGGTCCTTGAAAGGGTCCTAAAATAAGGGAGTTGCTGACTTTTCGATAAAAGCCAATCCACCACCAACCGAACGCCTCCTTCAACAAAGCACAAGCGTTGGCCAAATTGGCAATTTCATCCACAGAATGGTCAATCAATCCAATCACTTGGCTATTCACTTGGTCGTACCGTTGCTGTTTTGAAAGGTGTTCCCAATGCGTTGTGTTTAGGTTTGCGCTCATGACTGCGAATTAAGCCGATTTGAGTGATTTCTGCGCTAATAGCAAAGTATTTTTGGTTGGCCCTTGAATCCATTGTAAATTGCGGGTTTATTATATAAAAATTATCAATGGAGGTAATAAACACCAAGCCGTTTGAGGTAGTATTCACCTTCGTAAGGCACGCTCATTTGGGTGTGTTGGTTGAGGCGAACGCAGTGCAGTTGTTGGAAAATGGCAATCCATCATTGACATATCAACGAATTAGAGAAAAAACCGCCGACTATTTTGGATTGAATCCAGAGCAAAAAAAGGTCGTTGAGATTTTGGAGGGCTTCGAAAACGAGGCCATCATGAAGTTATACTACAAGGGAACGCGCAAAATCAAGCCAGCTGATTTCTTTATTAAGCAGTTCGATGAGGAAATGAAAAAGCAAATTCTGGCCCTTGTGGAAGCGGAATTGCTGAAGGTGATCAGAGAAGTCAAGAATTACCCCATGTATTGGTCTGGTAAAACCGGCGAGCCAATGGGTACGAAAATTGATTTTTTTAATGAACCTGCAACCCCTTTATTCCACTTTCGCCGGGATGAAACGGGCATGAATTACTTTGTAACCATCAAGCACCGCGGTGAAAAAGTTCATTTCTGCGACCCTGAAAGTGAATTGCTCATTGCACAACCTACCTGGTTGCTTACACCCAATCAACTTTTGTTTTTTGGCGCCAATGTAGAAGGCAAGAAAATCAAGCCTTTCCTGCGCAAGAAGTTCATTCATATCGACCCTCACCAAGAAGCTACCTACATGCAAAAGTTTGTAGGGCCGCTATTGGAGAATCATGATGTATTTGCTTTGGGATTTGACATCGTAACGGATCAGTTAGAGGTACAGCCATTGCTCAAGTTGACATCGGCATGGGAAGCACCGCATCTTGTGCTTTACATGAAGTACGGAAATTGGGTGTTCCCATATCATGTAAACAAAAAAGTCAATGTGCGATTAGAGGAAAAAGACGATACTTACACTTTTCATCGAATCAAAAGGTTGTATTCAGTTGAAAAACAAAAGATTGAAACTTTAAAAGAATTGGGTTTAAAGCAGACCAATGGCAGTCTTTTTACCCTTGAGAATGCCGAAACGGACGCATTGGACATTGTAGCATGGGTGAATGAAAACCGTGGCACCTTGGAGCGTGTGGGATTTGAATTGCAACAAGAAGAAGGTTCAACCCAATTCTATTTGGGAAGCATTCAATTGCTTGTAACTGTTAAAAATGGTATCGACTGGTTTGATGTTCATGCGGTGGTTAAGTTGGATGGATTCGAAATTCCATTCATCAAACTGCGCAAAAACATCATTGAACGTCGCCGCGAGTATGTTCTGCCAAACGGAAAGGTTGTGATATTGCCAGCAGAATGGTTTACCCAATTCGCGCAAATCGTGAACCTTGCCGATGTGCACGATGAGGCCTATCGTGTTAGAAATATCCATGTTTCATTGTTGGCCGATTTGGATGAGTACCTCAATGAAGCACCCCCAACACCTGATTGGACTGAAGCATTGCATCGTGGAACCGTTCCGAACGCGGAATTACCGAAGGGGTTTCACGGTGAACTCCGGAATTACCAGATGGAAGGGTTTAGTTGGATTCGTTTTATGCAACAAAACCGATTTGGAGCCTTGTTAGCAGATGATATGGGACTTGGAAAAACCATTCAAACCCTGGCACAACTGCAATGTTTGGCGATGGAGTATCGTCAAGAGAAGGAATTGAGCAAGCAACTAGGTATGGTTTCCACTGGGTCGTCAATCGCGGTCGCCGAATCAAACCCCACCGCCGCTGATGGCAAGCCATTGCCCCCCGAAACGATGCACAATGGCCCAATCTTAATTATTGCTCCCAAGTCATTGTTGTACAATTGGATATCAGAATCTGCAAAATTCTGTCCTCAATTAAAAACCGCCTTATACTCTGGTTTGAGCCGCCAAAAGCTGATTCCAACCTTTGGCAAGCTCGATCTCGTGGTCATGTCTTACGGCACCATGAGAAATGATGTTGAATTGCTGCGCAATTATCGATTTAATTGCATCGTTTTGGACGAAAGCCAGGCCATCAAAAACCCATCATCACAAACTTCCCGTGCGTTGTTGAAATTACAGTCGAGAAGTCGAGTGGCCCTGACGGGTACGCCCATTGAAAATACACTTCTCGACATATGGAGTCAGATGAACTTCTTGAATCCAGGACTTTTGGGAAGCTATACATACTTCGAGAAACAATTCATTCGCCCAATAGAAAAGGGAGCCAACCCAATGAAAACTGAGGAGTTGCGCAAATTGATAGATCCGTTTGTTCTCAGGCGAACCAAAAAGCAAGTGATGAAAGAATTGCCACCAAAAATTGAAAAGGTGCACTTCTGTGAAATGAGTGCGGAGCAGGCAGAATTGTATGAGTCTGTGAAAAACCAATATCGAAACGAGATTCTGAACCATGTCACCGAACTCGGCATCTCTAAATCCAGGTTAAAGATTTTCAATGGCTTAATGCATTTGCGTCAAATCGCCTTGAACCCCACACTGAAAGACGTTAACTACGATGGTGGAAGTGGTAAGGATGATGAAATCATGCGCATGTTGCTTCGTGCTGTGGCGAACGGACACAAAGTATTGTTCTTCTCTCAGTTCGTGGGATATTTGAAGGTGTTTGAGGACATCTTCGAACAGCAAGGTGTTGAATATTGCTATTTGGATGGGTCGATGGATGAGAAGGAGAGACAGGTGCAAATTGATCTATTTCAAAACGACGATAAAAAGCGTGTTTTCCTGTTAAGTTTGCGTGCTGGTAACAGTGGTTTGAATTTGACAGCGGCGGATTATGTATTCTTGGCGGATCCCTGGTGGAATCCATTCACCATGAAACAGGCCGAGGATAGGGCGCATCGCATTGGACAAGACAAACCTGTGTTTTCCTATAAGTTCATCACCAAAGACACAATCGAGGAGAAAATATTGGCGTTACAAGCAAAAAAAGCAGCTTTGGCCGAGAGTGTAATTCCAGATGAGGACTCTATTTTGTCGAGCTTAAACTTGGAGGAACTGGAAGACCTACTGAATTAACCGCTGCGATGGAAAGTCCCAATTCCCCCTCGCAATTGTTGGATTCGGATTGGTTCATCCACCTTCGAACTTATTTTGAGGGTCCAGATTATCCAAAGGTTTTAAATAGGATTCAGTCCGATTTACAAGCCAATATTTCTGTTTATCCTCCCTTAGGTCAACGATATCGGGCGTTTGAGTTGACGCCCTTATCAAGAGTCAAATGCGTCTTTATTGGTCAAGATCCCTACCATGGTAGTGGCCAAGCCAATGGACTCGCCTTTTCGGTGAACAAAGGGGTAAAATTGCCGCCATCGCTGAATAACATATTCAAAGAACTTCAACACGAATACCCGAATCAAACCCTCAAGGCAATTGCCTCAGAAGGTGATTTGTGTGTTTGGGCAGAGCAGGGCGCGTTGTTATTAAATTCGGCACTAACAGTTTGTGAATCAGCACCTATGTCGCATCAAAATTGTGGTTGGGAGCCCCTGATTCAGAAGGCCATCTCAACCATAAATACACAGTGTTCCTCGGTGGTTTTTGTGCTTTGGGGAAAATCCGCGCAACAATACAAACCCTTGATAGATGCCAAAATTCATCACATCATCGAAGGAGTGCATCCAAGTCCACTGTCGGCCCATCGAGGCTTCTTTGGTTCCAAACCCTTTACCACGATCAACAAATTGCTCAAAAAACAGGGCAAATCGCTCATCGAATGGTGATTGAGAAGTCCAATAAATCAAACAATCCAAAACTGTGTAAAACTGAGTCGCTCAACAAAACGACGACCTTGATAACTTTGGAGTGTGGAAAATCCCATAAGCATTACCAAAGCAATCATTCATCAGGGAACAACAGCAGTGCTCCAAGACGTGAATCTTCAAGTATCTGAAGGCGAATTTGTATACTTAATCGGTCGCACCGGATCAGGCAAATCCTCTTTGTTGAAGACCTTGTACGGTGAGTTGCCGCTTCAAGAGGGTGAAGCCAATATCGCGGGTTACAACTTGAAAGGTTTGTCAAAGAAAGATGTGCCATTCTTGCGTCGTAAATTGGGGATTGTTTTTCAGGACTTTCAGTTGCTGACAGATAGAAATGTATTGGAGAATCTCATGTTTGTGCTGAGGGCCACAGGTTGGAACAACAAGCACGAAATGATGGATCGCTGCAAGGTGGTATTAGAAAAAGTTGGTTTACAGACAAAAGATTATAAAATACCCGCAGAATTGAGTGGAGGAGAGCAGCAAAGGCTGGTGATTGCGCGGGCGTTGTTGAATGAACCAAAAGTGATGCTTGCCGACGAGCCTACGGGTAATTTAGACCCTGAAGTGAGCGATGAAATCATGTCTCTACTCAAGGCAATCGCAAAGGAAGGAACAGCAATCCTAATGGCTACACACGATTACCGGTTGATTCAGAAATTTGGTGGTACCATCTACAAGTTGGAAAACCGCAGTTTGCGTGATATTGAAGCTTACGAATTCAATCAATCACTTTCTTAGTCGCTCGAGGGAAATTTTCCTCCTCGGTGATTCGATGTAAGTTGTTTGCCATGGATCCCATTGTTGTTCCGCTATCCAATGATCCAAAATTGGATTTTGATTTGCTGTTGCTCGGCTATAAACCGGACTAATGGGATGCATTTTGTGAATGAGTATTTGGATTTGTGAATCCTTCGATAAACCCTTCAATTCTTGAATGTCTTTTTCCGATGAACCCAATTTGAATATGATGTTTTTCGTTGGTTCTTTGCCATTCACTAGGGCGATGTACTCCCATGCGTTTTCTATTGACTTGGCCTCGTTTGATATCAAGACGATTTTCTGTGTGTTGTTGTTCGGTATTTTGTTATTCAGGATTTTGGCAAATCGTTCAGCATCAGCATTGGAACCAAGAAACATCGGAATCAATACAAAAACCGAGTTGTGAAACCAAGTACCAATCGCCATGCCCATGAGCAACTTTTGGGTTTTATCGTTGGTAGAAAACAAGCCCACTTTCGCCATCAACAGGGTAGCAACCGGTAGCAACATCACCATAAATTCTGCATTGCCCACACTGTAGAAAGCAAACCCCAATTGGAGAACGAATACCCAGGATAAAGTTTCTTTGAAAATGTGGATTTCGGAGGACTGTTTTTTTCGATTAGATAGTTGTAACCAAACAAAGGCCCAAGAAGAGATGATCAACAACAATAGCCCAATCAAACCAACGATCGAAAGAAGATGCCAATCCAAGATGATGAATAACATAAAACCATGGATTTGGATGACCGTGCGAATGAGGTTGACTGCAGTAAATACAAGATTCATTGGACCTATTTGGGTATCAACGAGTCCTTGGTTGACATCGTGTATGATAAAATCAGCAAAACTCTCGTTGCTCGCGTGAGCAGCCACCAGATAGACAATAAGGATGAGTCCACCCGACAAGATTGGGGCTTTCCAATTTTTGTTCTTAAAGGCCGAGGTGGCGTAGGCCAAAAACCAGAAGATGTAGGATTGATGAAACAACACTGCAGTAGCGAGTGAGGCCCAACCAAAAGAAGACACGCCATTTTCCTTTTTTTCAATGAGATAACTTCCCAAAATGGCCAAAAACAAAGGCACGATATACGTCTCATTATCCAATGCAAATCGAAGGATGCCAAATGAACCCAGCAGAAACCAAATGAGTATTTGTGCATTGGATTGGGTCGTGTTTAACTTCAGCAGCCATGCGCGTAAAACCTCTAAAGTGAGAATACACAAAGTGAGGTTAATGAATGTAAAGCCTGCGATGGGATCGATATGACAGAACCTGATCAACGGTAGCCACAGGGAACACCAGGGCATGTAAAGCAAGTGGTGTGGTGATAACATCGATTTGAAGTCGCCGTCAAATTCCAATGTGTCTGCGGCATAACCCCAACCATCGCCGGAGTGGGTGATCGGAAATAGCAAAATACTCACCATCAAAATGGCGATAAATCCAAAATAAATTACGCGGTTTGCATTTATTGAAAATCGCATCGCAACAAATATAGGGTGTGCTATCTTTGTGTCGTGCAGTCACCCCTCGATAATCCCATTTTTGAACTCATCGGAAAAACAGCTGATGAAATGAAACTCAGAGCATGGGTTGTTGGTGGATTTGTAAGGGATTCCATCCTGAAACGCGAGAACAAAGACATTGATATCGTGGTTGTGGGAAATGGGGTTGATTTTGCCCAAGCCGTTGCCAAAAATTTCAACAATGATTGTACACTCAGTGTTTTTCGCAATTTTGGCACTGCACAAATAAAATTTGATGACTGGATCATTGAGTTTATCGGTGCCCGGAAAGAGAGTTATCGACGGGATTCTCGTAAGCCCATGGTGGAGAATGGCACACTGGAAGATGACCAAAATAGGAGAGATTTTACCATTAACGCAATGTATCTATCGCTCAATAGCGATCAATTTGGAGAGTTGTATGATCCATACAACGGTGTTCAAGATTTACAGAATGGTGTTATCAAAACATGCAATAACCCTGATGTGACTTTTGATGATGATCCACTCCGAATGTTACGGGGAATTCGATTCGCATCAAGATTGAATTTCCGGATAGAATTAAAAACATTTGAAGCCATTAAACAGAATGTAAATCGAATAGAAATCGTGTCTCAAGAGCGAATTACAGACGAAATGAATGCCATGATTATGGCAGAAAAGCCGAGTCGTGCATTCGATATGATGTCGAAAACGGGCTTGCTGACATTGATCTTTCCAGAAATGATGGCGTTGCATGGTGTTGAAACACGAAATGGAAAATCGCACAAAGACAATTTTTATCATACCCTGCAAGTCCTTGACAATATCTGCGAACTCACGGATAACCTCTGGTTAAGATGGGCAGCCATATTGCATGACATTGCCAAGCCGGCGACCAAGCGCTTTGATAACAGGGTAGGTTGGACATTTCACGGACACGAAGACAAAGGATCGCGCATGGTAAAAGGCATATTCCAAAGAATGCGTTTGCCATTGGATGAAAAAATGAGGTATGTGAGCAAATTGGTACTGCTTCACTTGCGTCCAATCGTTCTCTCCAAAGAGACTGTTACAGATAGCGCAGTCCGACGTTTGATTGTGGATGCAGGAGAGCATGTGACCGATTTGGTCACTTTGTGTAGGGCTGATATCACGAGTAAAAATGAGGCCAAAGTAGAAAAACACCTCAAAAACCTGATCTTGGTCCAAGATAAAATCAATGAAGTTTTGGCCAAGGATGAATTACGGAATTGGCAGCCTGTATTAACAGGCAATCATATCAAGAATCACTTTGAAATTAAGGATCCACAGGACATTGGCAAAATCAAAGAAGCTGTGAGAGAACTCATTTTGGACGGACAAATACCCAATGAATTGGCCATCGCCTTGGAAAAAGCCGAGGAGATTGCGGCTTCGATGAATATTTCGCTCCGATAAGAAGATGTTCCAAAACAACCGCGAATACCTCAAAATAAATCACGAAATTTGTCGATAGTTTATGTTACAGATTGCCAATATTAGAAAAAACGCCGCAGACTTGGCTTCACGTCTTGCGATACGGGGTTTGGATGGAAGCGCCTTGATAGCTCAGGTGTTGGAGATGGACGAAAAAAATCGTGCGAGGAGAACTGAAATGGAAACCCTCCAATCCAAAGGCAACCAGCTCACAGCGCAGATTGGTGAAATGTACAAATCTGGACAGCGGGAAGCGGGCGATGCGTTAAAAATTACATCCGCTGAAATCAAAGAACAGTTAAAATCATTGGAAGCAGATGTTGAAGAGGGTGATCATGCAATGACCCAACTACTGTTAACCATTCCAAACACACCAGCTATCGAGGTTCCTAAAGGCAAAACCCCTGACGAGAACATAGAAATATTCCAATGGGGCAGTAAACCCGACTTGTCGGCACAGAGTATACCACATTGGGAGTTGACAACCAAATTCGACATCATCGATTTTGAATTGGGCGTCAAATTAACCGGTGCTGGGTTCCCGGTATACAAGGGGAAAGGGGCAATTTTTCAGCGTGCCCTCATTCAATTTTTCCTCAACGAGGCAGGGAAAGCAGGCTACATGGAAGTTCAACCCCCATTGCTTGTCAATGCAGATAGTGGATATGGTACCGGTCAACTACCAGACAAAGAAGGTCAGATGTACCATTGCGGGGTAGATGATTTGTATCTGATTCCAACAGCAGAAGTTCCCATAACCAATTTGTATCGTGATGTCATTTTGAATGAAGCACAACTACCCATAAAAAACGCCGGCTATACACCTTGTTTCCGTCGTGAAGCAGGTAGCTATGGCGCTCATGTTCGTGGTTTGAATCGTTTGCATCAGTTTGACAAAGTGGAGATTGTGCAAATTGTAAAGCCTGAGAGTTCCTACGCGGTGTTGGAGGACATGTCAAATTATGTGCAAGGATTGTTACAGAAATTGGGATTGCATTACCGCTTGTTGTTGCTTTGTGGCGGTGACATGGGCTTTACCAGTGCAAAAACCTACGATATGGAGGTATGGTCAGGTGCCCAAGAAAAGTGGTTGGAATGCAGTTCGGTCAGCAATTTTGAAACATTTCAGACCAATCGATTGAAATGTCGTTATCGCAATGCCGAAGGAAAAACAGAATTGGCACATAGCTTAAATGGTTCTGCATTGGCGTTGCCAAGAATTGTTGCGGCTTTGCTTGAAAATAACCAAACACCCAAAGGCATAAAGGTTCCTGATGTGTTGGTGCCATATACCGGGTTTGAGTGGATTGATTAATATGTCGAAAGGATTGGAACTTCCAGCGTTTGATTGGGATGCTTCGTGCTCTCTAGGTTCATTGCTCAATGATGTTATGACCATTCAACAGTTTCCTACAGAACTTGCCAAGGTGATCTCTGTTGTAAAAGAGGAACAATGGGAGATTGGCTACAGACAAGGTAGTTGGAATTTGCGCCAAATCGTGCATCACCTCGCCGACGCACACCTCAATGCTTACATTAGAACCAAGCACATTCTCACCCAGGATCAAGACATGATCCAACCTTGGGATGAAAATAAATGGAATGATACCCCAGATGCACAATTTCATCAAGAAGCCAGTTATCTGATTCTATTGGGATTGCATCAAAAGTGGTCTTTGTTGTTGTTGGAATCCTTGAAAGATCCAGCTACACATCTAGCCAAAACCTTGTTGCATCCCGAATCGGGTAGGATGGTAAGTCTCAGCGACATTATCCGTCTTTACGCATGGCATGGGGAGCATCACCTGTCGCAAATGCGTTATGCATTGTCGCTTTAAAACATTCCTAGGATATTCAGATTACGATTTGTACGCGCGGAATACCCGCCAAATTTGGTAGGGTACTTTTATGAAATCTGACCAACCGATTTTAGATCCTGCAACATCTGTCCACGTTCGAATTGGGACCTCCACGACCATCGTTTCGGCATTCTTGCCATAGTGTTTTTGCATGCGAAGCAATATCTCAACATCAAACAACCAAGAAGTGTAAAACGCTTTTTCAAAGCAAATTGGAATGAGTTCGGGTTGCATCAATTTGGCCCCACATTGTGTGTCGTGTACTTTCCAACCCAACCCTTGGCTTATGAGTGTTGCAAACAATCTTCCAGAATAATGTCTGAATATGGTTCGCTGTATATTGGCACCTAGTCTCGCAACCCTTGACCCAATGATCAGCAGTGGTTTGGGGTCGTTATTCTCTGTAAATCGGTAAAACCAAGCCACTTCACTAAATGGCGTTGCCAAATCAGCATCCCAAAATCCAAAGTAATCGGCATCAATGTTGTCGAACCCTACCAAATCCAATTCGGTTAGTTCTTGGGTCGACTTTTCTAAGCCAATCATGGTTTTGTATGCAATGTTCAATCCCAATGAAACAGCGTTGGACTTGCCTTTATTCTTATTGTACGATAAAATGTGAAACCGAGATTTTGATGTGGTATTTTGGGAATCTCGCAGTTGTTTTAGCACTGAAAACGTCTCATCCTTACTGCCATCATTGACAAATACGAATTGCATCGATTCATCTTGCTGCAAGGCGCGCGTAAATTCCTCCGTAGGAATTCGCGTTGCTTCATTGTAGCAGGGTATGATCAAACAGGTTTTCATTAAACGAAATCTGTCGGCCAAATTACCACTCATTTCTTTGCCAACCTATTCATTGAATTCGAAACCAAGCGAGAAAAATGGATTTTTCTAAAAAAGCCAACGGAGAAGGGTAAATTTGCAGTTATATGCGGGTCTATCAGAATATTCTGGAAACCATTGGAAACACGCCAATGGTCAAACTCAATACCATCACCAAGGGTTTGCCTTGTACGGTTTATGCCAAGGTGGAGACCACCAATCCGGGAAATTCCATCAAAGACCGAATGGCATTAAAAATGATTGAGGATGCAGAGGCGAGTGGATTATTGAAACCCGGTGGCGTAATCATTGAAGGAACCAGTGGTAATACGGGTATGGGTTTGGCGATTGCGGCAGTAATCAAAGGATATCGTTGTATTTTCACTACTACCGACAAGCAGAGTAAAGAAAAGGTGGATGCCCTAAAAGCATTCGGTGCGGAAGTAATCGTTTGTCCAACCGATGTTGAACCAGATGACCCACGCAGTTACTATAGCGTGAGTACCCGTTTGGCCAATGAGATTCCAAATGCTTGGAAGCCAAACCAATACGACAACTTGAGCAACTCAAAGGCCCATTACGAGCAAACGGGACCCGAAATTTGGGATCAAACGGATGGTAAAATCACCCATTTGGTCGTGGGAGTAGGAACAGGGGGAACCATTTGTGGGACGGGCAAGTTTTTGAAAGAGAAAAACCCAAACATTCAAATTTTGGGCATTGACACATACGGTTCAGTGTTCAAAAAGTACAAAGAGACTGGGATTTTTGATAAAAATGAGATTTATCCCTACATCACAGAAGGGATTGGTGAGGATTTTTTGCCCGCCAATGTGGATTTCAGTATCATTGATCACTTTGAAAAGGTTACCGACAAAGATGCGGCCGTGATGACACGCAGAATTCCCCGTGAAGAGGCCATTTTTGTTGGAAATAGTGCTGGGTCAGCCATTGCTGGCCTGCTTCAAATGAAAGATCGTTTCAAGGCCACCGATGTGGTGGTGGTGATTTTCCATGACCATGGAACCCGTTATTTGGGTAAAATGTACAACGAAGACTGGATGCGGGATCGCGGATTTATTGCCCCCAAGCCACTCACGACAGCGTTGGATTTGATTGCAGGACATGCTCAGTTGCCGCTGTTGAGTGTGAGACCCACCGACACCTGTGAACATGTCATCGGATTGATGCAGAAATACAGTGTTTCTCAACTACCCGTGAGGGACGACGCCAATCAGTTTGTCGGTGCTGTTGAAGATGCCCAATTGTATGCGGAGTTGCTCAAAAATCGCGAACTCATGGACAAGCCCGTGGCGGAAATCATGGGTAAAGCATATCCCATCGTATCGCACATGGCCACCATCGAAGAGGTGTCGTCAAAAATCAACCAGAAGAATGCGGCAGTATTGATGATGGACATGGGTGGCAATTGGCATATAATCACCAAACAAGATGTAATACAAGCCATATCCAAAGGCGATTTATCCTAATTCCTGTGTCATCCATTGTCATAAAAACCCCCGAGCAAATAGAAGGCATCCGCAAGAGTGCGCATTTGGCTGCAGAAACGTTGAAGTACTTGGAACAATTTGTAGTTCCCGGTATGAAGACCATTGATATCGATAAAAAGTGTGAAGAGTTTGTGCGGGATCATGGAGCCATTCCAGCAACCAAGGGCTATCGCGGCTTCAAGCACTCTTGTTGTATTTCTCCGAACGATGTAATCTGTCATGGCGTACCAAACGATACACTGATTGAGCATGGCGACATCGTGAATATTGATGTTACCACCATTTTGGGAGGGTTTTACGGCGACACCTGTAAAATGTATTACGCAGGGGAGGTGAGCGACTATGCAAAACGCTTGGTTGAAACAACAAAGGAATGCCTGCGGGTGGGTATGCAACAGTGTTTTCCAGGCAACCGCTTGAACAACATTGGCTACCAAATTGCGCAACATGCCCAGAAGAATGGGTATTCCGTCGTTTATGAATTTTGCGGCCATGGTGTGGGTTTGAAATTTCATGAAGCTCCCGATGTTGCACACATCGCCGATGCCAACACAGGGCCCGTTTTAAAGCCTGGCATGATATTCACCATTGAACCCATGATCAACGCAGGCAAGGCAAGGGCCAAAGTCGATCGAAGAGATGGTTGGACTGCCAGAACCATCGATGGCAAACTGAGTGCACAGTTTGAGCACACCATTTTGATTACCGAAGATGGGCATGAAGCCCTCACCGATGTATATCATGATTTCTGATGATGAAAATTCACATCGTACATAGCGGAAATTTCAAATTAGATGGCGGGGCGATGTTTGGGGTTGTCCCCAAGGTGCTCTGGCAAAAATGGGTACCGGCGGATGAAAACAACCTGTGCAATTGGGCAATGCGATGCCTTTTGATTGAAAAGGCGGATCGAAAAATCTTGATTGATGCAGGGATAGGGAACAAGCAGAGTGAAAAGTTCTTCGGGCATTACTATTTGAATGGGGATTACTCGCTCGATGGTTCCTTGGAAAAACTTGGATTGAAACCATCGGACATTACCGATGTAATACTAACGCATCTACATTTTGACCATTGCGGGGGTGCAGTGATTCGCAGTGAGGAAGGGGAGTTGTTACCCAAATTCCATAAGGCACAATACCATGTTACAAAAGCCCAATGGGAACACGCCAATCATCCCAACGACAGAGAAAGACCGTCATTTTTAACGGAGAACTTTTTACCGCTTCAAACCCATGGCGTTTTGAATTTTGTGAACGAAGGTGAAATGCTGTTTGATTGTATTGAAATAAAAGTATTTAACGGACATACATTGGGCATGATTGCGCCCGTGATCCATGGCCCAAACTACAAAGTTATGTATATGGCTGATTTGATTCCAGCAGCGGCCCACGTACCCGTGAACTATGTGATTGGTTATGATGTTCAGCCGTTGGTGACGATGGAAGAAAAGAAACAGATCCTTCCATGGCTAAAAGACCATGGTGCCTGGTTGTTCTTTGAGCACGATGCAACTTTTGCTTTGGCTCAACTTGACATCAATGAAAAAGGACAATATTTGGCTGTGAATCGCACCAACGATTGGTATTTTAATGATTGATTTCGTTAGGATTCTCCAATAAAAGCGTCTACAATTTCTTCTTTTTGCAATGACACCTCGCCGGGTGCGGCATTTTTGGGCTTTGAAACAAATTTTCTAACCACCACAATAACGGGAACAACTTGTTGTGTCTTGGCCTTGGAGTTTTTTGCTGCCAATGTAGCTGCGTGTTGGATAATGGCCTTGGGAAATTGCGCACCCTTCTTTTTGATAATCACATGCGACCCTGCCACGTCCTTTGCATGTAGCCACAAATCATTCTTTTGGCTCATTTTCAACATTTGATCGTTCGACTTGTTGTTTTTTCCAACCCAGATTTGATAACCCTGAAATTCATGCAACCGATAGGGTAACGTATCCGACTGACTTTGAACCATTGGAACTGACTTTTGATAGGACTTCAAACCGCGAAAATCTTCTGCGTTCACCACGCCTTCTAATTTTTTAAGGGTTTCTTCCAAATTGGACTCGGTCAATACCAGCTGTTCTTGCAGTTTTTTCTGTTCGATAACTTCGTTCTTGGCCTTTCCATAGTACTTTTTGGCATTATCAGTGGCGGATAAATCGGGATTGAGCTTTATCCATATGCGCTGATCTGTGTAATAATCGGTTACCAATGCTTTCGTCAGTCCTGGCTTGAGTGAGTGCGCATGGGCGAGAATCAGATCTCCAATTTCTTTATAACTCCGCCGTTCAGAAATTTCTTGGAGTCGGCGTTTTGATTCTGACAAGATTTTTTTTAGGTGCTTGGCCTTGCGTTCCAATTGGTCTTTTAGCAATGCTTTGTTCTTGTCAAAAAAGTATGACCTAAGGAAATTGTGTTGGGCAGTTAATAAGTCTGATATGTCCGAAGGTTGCTTTGTAAAGCCCAATTGGCCGAACTCTCTTTCATTCGGAACGATGTTTATTTCTTTCGTTGAAAGGCTCTCGTCGTCTGGGTTTGGGTATTGGAATTCCCAATCGGACTTTAACGATAATCTGAATATTGACAATGTTTCCCCGCTGCCAATTTCTCGTAACAAGAGATTGCCAAATTTGCCAAAGCCTTTGATCCACAGTTGATATTGTTGTCCAATGGTAATGCAAATCCATCGATCCTGAGGATTGTATTGTACCTGTTCGATGGCGTGATTTTCGATTTCTTTGAATTGCAAAATGCCTTTTTTATTGGCACTGCTATCAAAAATTTTATCGCTTTGAAACAATATCAAATGACCCTCAATGAATTTGCATTCAATGGTGTAAGTTTGGCCATTCTGTTCAACGAATTGAAGGTACAGCGTGTCTTTGTCAAAGCTAATCGCACCTTGGAAAAACCCACCCACCAAACGTTTGCGGAATTCATTTGCCCACATTCCATATACCCAATTCACGCTAAACATGACGCAAATTTCGGCTATTAGGGTGATTT
>SXGQ01681899.1_pt1 | contig 28601 bp, 32 predicted proteins | sample 3178371 | NCBI WGS metagenome assembly SXGQ01 (sample SAMN11356859, study PRJNA531348) | freshwater metagenome | isolation source: freshwater sample F1-20 | place: China: Fuxian Lake, Yuxi | collected 2017-12-25 | reverse complement strand
CGATCAGGAAGATCACCTCGTGACCGAACTGCTGGAACTGACGCATCTTGTTAATGAGGACGGTGTGCCCGAGATGCAGATCGGGTGCGGTGGGATCGAAGCCCGCCTTGATGCGAAGCGGCTTGCCGCGAGACAGTTTTTTGACGAGCTCGGCCTCTACGAGCAGCTCGGCGCTACCCCGACGGATTTCTTCGAGTTGTTGCTGAATACTCACCATGTTGCAGCGATGCCTCTATCTCTTCGCCCAGCCGAGTCCACTCTGCGAAAAAACGCCCGGTCGATGGGTTGACCCTATCTGCAGTCGCGGGTACCGTTCGCCGCTCTCGTGTCGGCGAAGTGTAGTCCATGACGCTGGAAGTCGGATCAAAAAACCGCGTTCTCGCATTGCTCAAAGGCCGTGGGCTGCAGCTGACCGTTATCGCGGTACTCGCGCTCACTTGGTGGCGCGGAGAATCCTGGCTCTCGGACATTGGCCGTTTGGACGAGAACGCAGTCAACGCCATCCAAGCAGCTGAAGCCGAAGCCTCGACCAGAGCCATCCTCGTTCCACTCACCGTCGACGTCATCGTCGGGACCAACGACACGCTCGAACGGATCTTCCGCAAGTTGGAACTGTCCGTGACAGATCTCGCGACGCTTCGCGCCTTGCCAGACATCCGACGGAGCCTCGATCGACTCTACCCGGGGGAAACCCTGAAGTTCGGTGTCCGCGATAAGCAACTGGTCAGCCTTGAGCGACAACTGAGCCCCAGCGAAACCCTACAGGTCCGTCGCGATCAAAACGGCTTCGACAGTTCGGTCATCTTCAACCCTTTAGAGAAGACCGTGCGCGTCGGCGAGGCGACGATCAAGAATTCGCTCTTTCAGGCTACCGGTGAGGCCGGACTCAGCGACTCGCTCGCCATGAAGATCACGAACATTTTCCGGTGGGATATCGACTTCGTCCTCGACATCCAGCCGGGCGATCGCTTTCGCGTTATATACGAAGAATTGAGCCAAGACGGTACGCCGCTCGGCGAAGGGGATGTCTTAGCCGTCGAGTTCATCAATCAGGGCACGGTCTACCGCGCGCTTCGCTTCGCTCCGGGCGGTGATGTCGGTGATGCCAAAGATGATGACTTCGGCTACTACACACCGGACGGACGCAGTCTGCGTAAGGCATTCTTGAGAGCGCCGCTCGAGTTCACTCGTGTTAGCTCGCGATTCAACTTGTATCGCCGTCATCCGGTGCTCAATCGCATGCGTGCGCACCGCGGGGTCGACTATGCCGCACCGACCGGGACGCCCGTGAAGGCCGCGGGCGAAGGTCGCGTGCGTTTCGTTGGAACGAAAGGCGGCTACGGCAAGGTCATCGAACTCCAGCACGCTAACGACGTGCGTACCGTCTACGGACATTTATCCCGATTCGCACGCGGGCTGCGGCAAGGCGAGCGCGTCCGTCAGGGTGAGGTCATCGGTTATGTGGGCATGACGGGACTCGCGACCGGTCCTCACCTGCACTACGAGTACCTGCAAAACGGCGTCCACAAAGACCCGCAGAAAGTCCCGCTCCCGAACGATCGACCCATCCCGGCGTCTCTCATGGCTGAGTTCCGCCTGCAGGCCAGTCCGCTCCTCGCGAGCCTCGATGCAGGCCGAGTGACACCCGCTCTGTTGGCGGCCACCTCGGACACCGACTCCCCCGTCACGGCCGGCGCGCAACCCGCAAAGACCCCCGCGGACGTCCCCGGCGCAAAATCCGCCGCCCGCGGGGCCTCGTTGTAACAACCTTTTGAGATGTTCATGGTCTACTAAAGACCATGGACAACGCAGCGGCCACGGCGGCCTCAGCGCCGCCTCCCCTCATCAACCGCGAACTTTCTTCGCTGGAATTCAACCAGCGCGTGCTCGCGCAGGCGCTTGACCCCTCTGTACCGATCCTCGAGCGTCTTCGATTTCTTTGCATATCTTCAAGCAACCTCGACGAATTCTTTGAGATTCGAGTCGCTGGCATCAAGCAGCTGCAGGAAAGCTCACCAAGGAGCCTCGGCGCCGACGGTTTGACCCCTGCAGCGCAGCTCGCCGCCATTCACCGCCGAGCGACCCTTTTGGTCGCTGAGCAATACGCTTGTTTACGAAACGTCTTGCTACCCGCTCTGCGCGAGGTGGGGGTTGCCCTCGTTCCCAAGGGTGAGTGGCCGGAATCCACCCATGAGTGGCTTGCCGCCTACTTCGAAAACGAAGTCGAGCCAGTCCTGTCACCGCTCGCGCTCGACCCGTCGCGACCATTTCCGCGAATCCAGAACAAGAGCCTCAACTTCATCGTGCGCCTTAAAGGGGAGGATGCATTCGGCCGCGAGGCGACGCTGGCCGTCGTTCAAGCACCACGATCACTCCCGCGGGTGGTGCCGTTACCCTCCGAAGGCGGCGAGCCCCAACGATTCGTCTTGCTGTCGACGATCATCGAAGAATTCGTGCCGCGACTCTTCGAAGGCATGAAGATTCTTGCGTGCCATCAGTTCAGGCTGACTCGGAATAGCGATCTTTTCATCGACGAGGAAGAAGCAGACGATCTTCGGCGAGCGCTAGAGGGCGAACTTGCTCAACGGAGATACGGCTCTGCGGTAAGACTCGAAACCGCCGACGACTGCCCGCGTGATCTTGTCGATTTTCTGGCGAAGCAGTTTGGCATCTCGTCGCTCGATATCTACGCCGTGCCATCACCGGTCAATCTGCACCGACTGTCTGCTATTTATGATCTCGCGCATCGAAGCGACCTGAAATATCCAGCGTTCCGACCAAGCTTACCGCGACGTCTCAACGATGGACCGGATATGTTCGCGGCAATTCGCCAGAGCGATCTGCTGTTGCATCATCCGTTCCAGTCTTTCGCTCCAGTCGTCGATTTCCTCCGACAGGCGGCGGGCGACCCGCAGGTTCTCGCGATCAAGCAAACCCTGTATCGAACCGGAAATGACTCCGCCATCGTCGACGCCCTCGTCGCGGCTGCTCACGCGGGCAAGGACGTCACGGTCGTCATCGAGTTGCGAGCGCGTTTCGATGAAGAAGCGAATATCGAGCTGTCGGATCGACTGCAAGAGGCTGGGGCTCACGTCATGTATGGCGTCGTCGGCTTCAAGACGCATGCCAAACTCGCTCTTGTAGCGCGTCGAGAGCGCGGCGGCATTCGTCGCTACTGCCATCTCGGTACCGGCAACTATCATTCGCGGACCGCTCGCGCGTATACCGATTACGGGCTTTTCACTTGCGACCCCGAAATTGGGCAAGATGTTCACGAGGTTTTTCTTCAGCTGACGAGCCTGACGCGAACTCCGCGTCTGTCATGCCTTCTGCAGTCCCCTTTCGAACTGCATCGCGCGATGCTCGTTCGACTGGAACGCGAATCCGCTCACGCAGCAGCAGGACGACCCGCTCGGGTGATCCTGAAAATGAACGCTTTGGTCGAGCCAGAGTCCATCGCGGCACTGTGCAAGGCATCACAGGCTGGTGTGCGGATTGATCTCATTGTCCGTGGCGTTTGTGCGCTACGCCCGGGCGTACCCGGCATCTCCGACAACATCCGCGTTCGATCAATCGTCGGGAGATTTCTCGAGCACTCCCGGGTGTTCTGGTTCGCCAACGGAGGTGATCCAGAGATTTACTGCAGCAGCGCAGATTGGATGGATCGTAATTTTTTTCGGCGTGTCGAGATCGCTTTCCCGATTCGTCGCGAGAAGTACAAGAAGCGCATCCTCGAAGACCTAGAGATGTATCTGCGCGATGACACGCAGGCATGGGAACTCGATCAGAATGGGCATTACCGACGAGCCGCGGGGCATGGAACTCCGGGGGTATGCGCCCAGAATGAATTGCTCGACGCCTATACGGCGGGCAGACCTCTCGAAGAATAAATCCGAAGACGGAAATCCACGGCCTTGAGCAAATCGATTTCTTGACTGAGATCAGCCACCGTCAGCGGATGATCGCGTAGCCAGCGAACCGGAAATCTGGCCTCCAAGATGTTTCGGCCTCGCGCGATGAGCGTGAGCTCCGGCAACGGCGCGCGTCCACGCCCACGATGCAGCAATACGGCAAGACGCAACAACACGATGAGGTGCAGGATGCGTCGATCCCAAGGAGGCAGTAGCTTGTCGAGCCCCTCGAGCGAAAGTTTTCGGCGATGTCCGCCGACGAGTCGGGCAAGCAAGCGCTGCTCTTCTCGCGGGAACCCAGGCATATCGGCGTTCTCTAGCAGATAAGCCCCATGCTGGTGATAGCGCGAGTGCGATACGTCGAGGCCGATTTCATGTAGTCGAGCCGCCCACGCGAGAGTCTGGTTCGTGGCGGGGTCTTCGAGCTGCCATGAATCGGTCACCTGCTCGAGAAAATTGATGGCTGTCGCCTCCACACGCTCCGCCTGAGCGGTGTCGACGTGATATCTCGCCTGCATGGCGCGAACGGTACGATCTCTCGCATCTTCGTGAGTCATACGCCCCACGAGGTCGTAGAGCAGACCATCACGCATCGCGCCGTCCGAGACATCCATTTTTTTGATGCCTAGGCTTGAGAATACTTCGGAAAGGATCGCGAGGCCTCCGGCGAAAACCGCACGACGATCTTCGCTCAAAGACTCAAACATGACATCTCGGACATGGTCGGCCTTGAGCGTCGCCTCGAGCACCGACTCGAGCGCCTCCGCGGTGATGCCCTGGGCGGAAGGATCCAATTCGCGCACTGCATCGGCGACGGATTTCACGGTTCCCGAACTGCCGATCGCCGCTTGCCATCCTGTCTTTCGGTAGGCCTGCTCGATGGGTTCGATCTCTCCGCGCGCCATCACTCTCGCACGAGCGAAACGCTTTCCGGAGATTCGCCCACCCGCGAAAAAACGCTCGCTGAGCGTTACGCAACCGAGCTCAGTGCTCGCAAGCCGTAAAGGCGCCAGAGCCTCGCCGATGATGAGTTCGGTACTTCCCCCACCGATGTCGACGACCAAGCGTCGGCCTTCACCCATCGGCGACGTGTTCGCAACTCCTGAATAGATGAGGCGCGCTTCTTCGACACCCGAGACAATTTCGATGGGCGCACCGAGCGCGGATCGGGCTTTCTCGAGAAACGCCTGTTTGCGGTGAGCACGCCGAAGAGTGTTCGTCCCGACCACGCGGAGTTTGTCAGGGTGGATTTCGCGCAATCGCTGACCGAATCGCTCGAGACACGCCAATGCCCGGGCTGCGACCTCGCGATCAAGTCGACCTTCTTCATCAAGGCCAGAGCCGAGACGCACGCTTTCGCGCAGACGGTCGATGACCGTTAGCTGCCCGTGGATGTAACGGGCGACGACCATATGGAAGCTATTGGATCCAAGATCGACCGCAGCCAGCAACTCTGGCGCAGCACGACCGTTACCCCGACTCACGTCACCCCTTGAACGGACGCGAGGTGATGGATTACGCGGAGAACGAAGACCCGCAACCGCAGGTCGTCGTGGCGTTGGGATTACGGATGACGAACTGGGCGCCCTCGAGACCTTCGCGGTAGTCGATTTCGGCACCCGATAAGTACTGGAGGCTCATCGGATCAACGAGCAACTTCACGCCGAGGTTTTCGACGATGGTGTCGCCATCTTGTTGCTGCTCGTCGAACTCGAAACCGTACTGCATGCCCGAGCAGCCACCGCCTTGTACGAAGACACGCAACATCAAGGCCGGGTTGCCTTCGCTTTCGATCAGCGAGCTCACCTTGTTCGCCGCTGCGTCGGTGAACACCAACGCAGGGGGCATATCGAGCGGTAAATCTCCTGCAACGGTCGTCATCGTCAAATCCTCAAAAAAATCTCGTTGCGCAGTCGCGGGCGAATGCTAGTTCCGACCCTGCCGAAGGTCAAAGGGGCGGACCACATTGGAGTCCCTTTCTGTCCCGGCCGACTGCTCAACCGGCGGACTAGCCGTCTCGGCCGGCCCTATCGAGGCCAGTGGCACCAGTTTGCCTTCAATGCGAGCGCCGAGAGTCATTTCGATGACGCCGTAGGATACGTCGCCCGTCACGCGGGCTTTTGCACCGAGCACCACCCGCTCACTGCCCCGCACATTACCCACCACCTCGCCGTTGATGACCGCAACGGCCACCTCGACGTTACCGTGTAGACGTCCGGGCTCGCCCACCCAGAGCGTCGCAGGCGCTGAGCCCTCAATACCGCGCACATCGCCGCGCTGAACGCCATCGATGTGAAGTCCGCCGGAGAACTCGAGATCCCCCTTGAGCGTGGTTCCTCGACCCAGCAAAGTGTCTATGCGGCCCGACAAACGGGGCGCCTTGCGTCGTCCGAACATTGCCAACCCCCCACGCTCGCTAGAGCGGCCAGAGCAGGGATTGAACCACGGGGCGGCCCGGCCTGCCAGACGGCTCGACCTCAACCTGCAACCGTTCCGGTGAGACCCCGCTCGGGGCCGAAAGTTCACGGTCGATGTTTTCGAAGTATCTGAAGTTATAAGGCATTTCGAGGACGGTAACGCGGATCGGGCGCCCCTCCCGGGAACCCTCCAAAACCACCTTGATGCGTCCGGAGACCATCGCACGCGGATTACCGGGCTGCACAAGCGAGAGGCGAAGTTGCACACGGCCAACCGTTTCGGATCGATCAATTCGGAGATTTCGGATCGCCACATCAGCAGGGGGTTCAGTGCTCGCGACTACGCCTTTGTAGAACTCCAATTGCTGCCGCTACCTCGCGACCTCGGCCTGTAACTCGCCGATAGTTCGGGCGACCTCCTGACGCTCACGGTCTTGCGAGGCTTTCAGCGTTTCGAGTTCAGCCACGGATCGCCTGAGAGATTCGATCAAGGCGTCGCGTTCGCGAATAGCTTCCCGCAAGGTCGCAGGAGTACTCGTGGGGCCGGTGTCGCCCACACCGATCCCCGCGCGCCCGAGCAAAAACAGCCCCCACCCCACAAGCATCAAAGAAAACATCGCAATTGCTGCAAACGCCCGTAGACGAGCGGGACTCATGCCCCGGAGAACGACATGGCGATGCGAGTCGCGCGTCGTCACGACATCAGCCTTTGATCCACCAATCGGGATAGGGAGGCAAGCCCGCTGGAAACGCCAATCGCCCGAGCTCATGCAGGGCGCGTCGATAGACGGGTCGCTTGAAATGGATCACCTCTCTCACAGGCTCCCACCACTCCGACCATCTCCATCCGCAGAATTCAGGCTCACCGGTCTGATCGAAGCGAACGGGCGGGCTTTCGGATCGACTCTCAAGTAAATACCAACGCTGCTTCTGCCCGATGCAAAGCGGCAGCTGATCGCGACGCTGATAGCGCTGCGGAAGTCGGTAGTGAAGCCATCGACGCGTGACGCCGACGAGTCGGACATCATCTGGACCGAGACCGATTTCTTCAGCGAGCTCCCGATACATGCCCTGCTCTGCCGGCTCGCCGGCGCGCAAACCGCCTTGGGGAAACTGCCAGCCTTTGCCACCTGCGCGTTTACCCAAAAACACCCGCCCATCCTGCTGCATGAGCACGATACCCACGTTGGCGCGAAAACCGTCTTTGTCGATTAGATCAGTCATGCGAGTGGCGTTGTCTCAGGCGCGGCGCTCCGTCATGGATTTCCGATCTTCGAGATATTCACGACCTTTCTCCATCAGCGCCGTGAAGGAATCGGCATCACGGGACAACACCGAACGCCGCAGAGATTCGACAGCTTTGGCAAGCGCTTCGAGCGACTCCGCGCCGTAATCATTGAGCGATTGAATTTCGTAGTAAAGCTGCGGACTCTCCTGAGCCACGCGGGTGGCAACATCGAGCTGGGCATCGAAGGTGGTACTCGAGAGCTTCGCGAGCCGGGGGGCCGCCTCACCGCTTTCTGCCAGTGCCGTGAAAAATGCGATGTTTAGCGCATGCGAAAGTCCGAGCACGTAAGCGATGAGTCGGTCATGCTCGTCGAGCCCCATCACCACTTGCTCCACCATGGTCGGCGCAAACAATTCTTTGGCTTTGGCGAGCGCCTCATCGTGACCGAGGTCGACGAAGATCACGTGTCGACCCGACAACAACTCGGTATCGGGACCGAACATCGGATGTACGGAGGTCACGCGACAGCCGTGCGATTTGAGTGCCATGAGCCCTCCGCGCAGGGGCGACTTCAATGACCCGACGTCAAAGATTACGCCGCGCGGTCGGCGCATCGCGAGTTCGCGCAGCACGGTGTCGGTGTACCCGAGCGGCGTCGCAACGACGATGTAGTCCTGCTCGAGCTCCGTCTGACGATAGTCGCCGATATCGTGCGTACCTTCCGGCGCTCCCGCCGGATCGCTCACATCGATCTCGAACCCCTGCGAGGCCAGGAACTCGACGAACCAGCGGCCGAGCTTGCCGGCGCCACCGATCACGAGCGCGCGCCGTCCCGATCCTTGGCCGATTGCTGCGACGCTGGAGCGCTCCTGCGTAGTGAGCGAGCTTCGGATCAGCATGCGCATGAGATCCTCTGCGATACGCGGCGAAACACCCTGCGCTTTCGCCTCGGCGCGAGCGCCGAGGATAACGTCGCGCTCTCGACCGTAGTCGCGCGTCGCTCGGCCCGTCGAACGCTTGACCTGAGCGATCTCGTAGCTGGTGCGCTGCCGATCGGCGATTAGCTCGATCAATTGGCGATCGATATCGTCGAGGTGCTTTCGGAGCTCGTCGAGGGTGGCCATGAATCAAGACTCGCGGTGAGAAACGGGGAGGACCGTCGCGCGGCCCCAGCGGTCTCTACTATAACTGCCTGGCGCCGACGGTTCGTACGCAAGGCCCGCAAGGCGGTACCATTCTGGTCATGCCCGTACCTATCCAATTCCTGCCCGATCCCCTGCCCATCGAACCGCTGTCGATCGCCGCCTCGTGGCTCGAAACGGCGCGTTCGAGGCGCGATCAGCCGAACCCGAATGCCATGGTGGTGGCGAGCGTCGGCGCCGACGGCCAGCCATCTGCACGTGTGGTGTTGTGCAAAGAGATCGTGATCGACCCGGGATACATCTGCTTTTTCACTAACTACGACTCTCGCAAGGGTCACGAGATCGAAGCGCATCCGCGCGTCGCCATCGTGATGCATTGGGATCATCTCTTTCGCCAGGTTCGTATCGAGGGTCGCGTTGTGCGTGCGCCCGTCGCCGAGAGCGACGCCTACTTCAAGACCCGTCCGTGGCAGCGTCGCGTGGGTGCTTGGGCGAGTGAGCAGAGCAAACCTGTTGGCTCTCGCGCCGATCTCGAAGCGGCCGTCGTCGCAGCGGCGCAGCGCTTCAAAGTACCGGTGCCGGGCCCCGAAGACACACCCGCTCCCGCGGGGCTCGGCGACCACATTCCTCGCCCACCGCATTGGGGCGGATATCACGTCTATGCCGAGGCGGTAGAACTCTGGGTCGAGGGCGAATCGCGTATTCATGACCGTGCGCGATGGACTCGAAAGTTATTGAGCGGCGCTGATCCCCATCAGCCGCCAACGATCGGCAGCGGATGGAGCGTGACGCGTCTACAGCCCTGATCGGGGACGCTTAACGTAGCGCTGCAAGTAGCGGCGCATGTAAGGCGCCGTTGGTCGCGAGCACGGAGGTTGTCGACAGACCCACAGGCGCGCCATCGAGATCGGTGAATGTGCCGCCCGCTTCCTCGACGAGCACCGTCAACGCGGCGATATCGAGAATATTCACGTCAGACTCGATCACGGCATCGAGCGCGCCGCGCGCGAGTAAATGGTAATGCACGAAATCACCGTATCCGCGAATGCGATTGACGCGAGCGACGAGCTCACCATAACGAGCCCAGCGCGGACCTGAGGCCAAAGTTTTCAGATTACCGCTCGAGACGATCGCAGCGTCGATCGCATCGACGCCACTCACTCGAATACGTTGCTGACCGAGCCACGCGCCCTCGCCTCGCTCGGCCCAGGCGAACTCGCCGTATGCCGGCGCTGACGACACGCCAAGTACCATGCGCCCTTCGCGCATCAGAGCAATTTGCGTGGAGAAGAACGGGCATTCGCGAACGAACGACTTGGTGCCGTCGATGGGGTCGACAAGCCATACACTCTCCGCACCCATATCGAGCTGACCGGTTTCTTCACCAAAGAAACCGTAACTCGGAAAATGTTTCGACAGCACCTCGTGAATGGCTTCTTCCGACCGGACGTCGGCTTCGGTCACCGGCGACTTGTCGGCCTTCGTCACGACCTGCAGGTTGCGCTGGTACAGATCGCGAATGACCTTGGCGGCGGCCTCGGCGGCCTTGATGGCGGCCTTCAATTCTGCAGATGGCACGATTTGGTTCCGGCTCGATGAGTCTGGAGTGGTATCTTAAACGCCATGGGAAACCGCTTGAGCAAGATCTACACCCGCACAGGGGACGACGGCACCACAGGCCTCGGCGATGGTAGCCGGGTAGCCAAGGACGACCCCCGCGTTGAGGCCTATGGTACGGTCGATGAGGCAAACTGCACCATCGGCATGATTCTCGCCGTCCCGGGTCTGCCGGCGGCGGTGATCGACTGTCTGGTTGAGGTACAGCACGATCTTTTCGACCTCGGGGGCGAGCTCTGCATCCCGGGCATGACGCTCATTCAGTCGGCGCACGTCGATCGGCTCGAAACCGCACTCGACGCCTTCAACGAACACCTTCCACCCCTCAAGGATTTCATCCTCCCCGGTGGTGGCCCAGCCTCAGCGGCCTGCCACTTGGCACGAACAACCGTACGCCGTGCCGAGCGTCGAGTCTGGACGCTGTCGGCACAAAGCCCGATCAGCCCAGAGCCCGCTCGCTATCTCAACCGCTTGTCCGACCTACTCTTCGTGCTCGCACGAGTACTCGCCCGTCATGAAAACGGCAGCGAGGTGCTCTGGAACCGCGAGCGAAAAAAAGCGCCCTGAGAAAAACGCCCTAAGAAAAAGCACGCCGCATCGGCGCGTCAGTCGCGACTCGCGAGCACTCGCTCGTCGACCTCGCTCTTGATCTGAGTCCCGATCACGATCGAGAGCGCTAAGGCGCACGCGAGTCCAATAAACGGCACTTGGTAGCTACCGAACTCGTCAAACAACTTGCCCGTGATCCAGCTGCCGAGCCCGACACCAATCGATTCCATGAAACTGATGGAGCCGTTGATGCGACCGATCTCGTGTAATCCGAAATTATTGACTGCGAGCATGTTGTAGAGCGTGAATAGGCCGCCCCAACCGAGGCCTATGACCACCGCCGAGATCGTCACCCACTCGCGCTTCATGCTGGCAAGGCCCACAAGCCCGACGAACATGATAACGAGGCAGGCCATGAATACTTTGTGCCGGTCGATTCGGTCGGCGATAGCACCGTTCGCAAGCTTTGCGAACATCGCCACCAAGCTAAACAGAAAGAGCTGAAGTCCTGCTTCTTTGAGCGTGAACCCGAACCCCTTGTTGAGATGCAGCACATAGTGCTGCACGAAAGAAAAGATCGCGAAGTAAGACAAAAAGCCCGACAAGCCGATCGCCCAAAATGTACGGGTACGAATCGCCTGCTGAAACGTCAAGCCATGCTGCTTGAGATCTCCGAGCGCCTCGTTTTGTCCCACCGCCTTGTAGCCAGCCTGCGCGGGGGTCCCGCGAATCGCGAAGAAGATCAGCACCAGCAACACGATCGGCATGACCGAGTTGTAGAGATACGCTTGTCTCCAACCGAAGGCCTCGATGAGATACGGATTGACGAAAGGCAACACAGCGCTGCCGAGACTCGTGCCCATCAGCGCGATGCCTATGGCGAGGCCGCGATGCTTGACGAACCAGCTCGACACCAAATAAATCACGGTCATCGAACCCGCCGTCGACAACGCGAGCGAAAACATCAGGTGGATGAGATACACCTGCTTCAGGGCGATACCCATCCAGTTCTGTGCGTAGAGCCACAGACCCAAGGCGGCAAGCGCCAAGGCGATCGCGATGGCCACAGATCGACTGAGGCTCGGTGCGAGGGAGCCGAGCGCCACCACCACGACACCCCCTAGCCCGAGCGCGGTGATCACGGCGATGGCTTCGATGAGCGGGACCGGACCGCCATTCGCGATGAGGCTGTAGCCCACGTACCCGAGCGTCAAAAGACCACATCCGGTCATCAACAGGTACCGAGGATTGACCCGATCGATCAGGATACCGATGAAGGGCGCGATGGTGGCCGTCACGGCAAAGTTCAGGAAGTCGCGGAACTTGAAGTCGCCACGCGCCCAGCCGAATTCGTCAAGCAGCGAGGGGTCGAAGATGGTGATGCCGGTGGCGGTCATACCGTTCGAGAGGAAGAGCGCGAGCATCCCCATCACGGCGACGACCCAAGGATAGTAACGAGGCGCTTCGCGCCCGCCGGCTGCGTTGTTCATGGACGAGTACCCCCTTCGCCAGATCATACACGCACCGGAACGTGCCAAAATCACTGCATGATCCACCCCTCGAACGCCGAGTTGCGCGCCCTCGACCTCGCGCACGTCTGGCCTCCCTGAACGCAGATGACGGATCACGAGGCCACTATGCCGCTCGTACCTCTGCGCCGTGGTCAGGGCGTCTGGCTCGAGGACTACGACGGTCGCCGTTATCTCGATGCGATCAGCTCATGGTGGGTCAATCTTTGGGGTCACGCGAATCCGCAAATCACTGCGGCGGTGAGCGAGCAGCTCGAACGACTGCCGCACGTGATGTTTGCGGGCTTCACCCACGAGCCTGCCGCGCAGCTCGCCGCCGAACTCGTGACGCTGGCGCCTCCCGGACTCAACCGTTGTTTTTTTGCAGACAGTGGCTCGGCCTCGATCGAGGTCGCCGTGAAGATGAGTTTCCACTTCTGGCAGAACACGGGGCGTCCCGGCAAAACCCGATTCGTGACCTTGTCGAATAGCTATCACGGCGAAACCTTGGGCGCGCTCGCCGTGGGCAGCGTCGAACTCTACAAGGCGATCTACCGACCACTGTTGATGGACGTGATCACCGTTCCCTCACCCGACGCGTTCCTGGCCGAGCCCGGGGAGAGCCCAGCCGATGTCGCACGTCGTCGCGCATCCGAACTCGAGCACGTGCTCGCTGCGCAAGCCGATGAGATTGCGGCGGTCATTCTCGAGCCACTCGTTCAGTGCGCCGGCAACATGCGCATGCATGACCCGCTTTACCTCAAGTTCGTGCGCGAGGCCTGTGACCGACACGGCGTCCATCTGATCGCCGATGAGATTGCGGTCGGCTTCGGACGAACCGGAACCTTGTTCGCCTGCGAGCAAGCAGAGATCACGCCGGATTTTCTTTGTCTCTCGAAGGGTCTCACAGCAGGCTATCTACCGATGTCGGTCGTACTGACTCGCGAATCGATCTACGCAGCGTTTTACGATGAATACGTGAAACTCAACGCTTTCCTACACTCGCACAGCTATTCGGGGAACCCTCTGGCCTGCGCAGCGGCACTGGCCTCGCTACGACTTTTTCGCGAGCGCGATGCGCTCAAGGCTAATCGGGTATTGGCCGATCATCTGGGCGCTGCGACACGACGGGCCTTCGATGACCATCCGAACGTTGCCGAGGTGCGTCAGCGCGGCCTCATCGTCGCTGTCGAGTTCGTGCGAGACCGCAGCACGCGCCGCAACTTCGATTGGCGCGAGCGCCGACATCTGCATATCTATCGTCATGCACTCAGCAGAGGCGTCTTGCTTAGGCCTCTCGGTAGCGTGATCTATTTCATGCCGCCCTATGTCATATCGCACGAAGAGATCGATCTGATGGTCGAGGTGGCGCGAGAGGGGCTCGATCTCGCCGTTCGGGCGGAGGCTGCGGCATGAGGGAAATTAGGGTCTACGTCGACTCAGCGCTCGAGTCAGGTCGGCGCGTCACCTTGAGTTCCCATGCGGCACAGCACGTGGTCAAAGTGCTGCGACTGCGCGACGGCGCCACGCTCACCGTCTTCGACGGTCGCGGCGGCGAATACCAGGCCACACTTGGAATCGCAGGTCGCGAAGCGGCCATCGAGGTCAGGGAGTATCGAGCCGTCGATCGGGAGTCACCCGTACGTCTCATCTTGTTGCAGGCGCTCGCCCGCGGCGAACGCATGGACTTCGTCATCCAGAAAGCGACCGAGCTCGGTGTCCATCGCATTATTCCGGTCGCGGCTGCACGTAGTGTGGTCCAGCTCGATGCCGATCGAGGCGACAAACGCACTCATCACTGGCAGGCCGTCGCCGCCGCAGCCTGCGAGCAGAGCGGTCGCAACACGCTGCCGATCATCGACCCCCCGCTCTCTTTTGAAGCAGCGCTCGGCGCGGTATCCAAAGTCGAGTGCCGTCTACTGCTACTTCCTGAAGCGACCACCTCCCTTGCCGGGAATCTGACGCTCGCCACGCAGGCGCGGGAGATCGCGCTCCTAGTCGGGCCGGAGGGCGGCCTCGAGGAAACGGAGGTAGAACGGGCCCTGGAGGTCGGCTTCCGGGCGACTCGTCTCGGGCCCCGGGTGTTGCGCACAGAAACCGCGGGGATTGCCGCGCTCTCCGCACTACAATGTCTCGCAGGAGACTTTGCATGACCCGACACACCCTCGCCGTGGTGATGGACCCCATCGCCGACATCAAATACGCGAAGGACTCGACACTCGCCATGCTTTGGGCCGCGGCGGCTGACGGCTTCGACTTGCTTTATCTCGAGCTCGGCGATCTATGGCTGCGCGATGGCGTCGCCTGTGGGCGCGCCCGGCCGCTCAAAGTATTCAAGGAAGAAAGCCGTTGGTTCGAGCTCGGCGAGCCCTCGACGATGCGCTTGGGTGATATCGACGTCATCCTGATGCGGAAGGACCCCCCCTTCGATACCGAATACATCTACAGCACGTACATTCTCGAGCGCGCTGAAGATCAAGGTGCCTTGGTCGTCAATCGGCCGCGCGGTCTTCGCGACATGAACGAGAAGGTGTACACCGCTTGGTTCCCGCAGTGCTGCGCACCCACGCTCATCACCCGCGACATGGGAGACATGCACGCCTTTCTGGCGGAGCACTCAAAGATTGTCTGCAAGCCCCTGCATGGCATGGGCGGTCGCTCGATATTCGTCATCGAGCAAGGCGACAAGAATGCCAATGTCGTTTTCGAAACCTTGACGAACTACGGCAACCAATTCGCGATCGTGCAGCGCTATCTGCCCGAAATCGTCACCGCCGGAGACTCCAGGGTCTTACTGATCGATGGCGAGCCTATGCCGTTCGCGTTGGCGCGAATTCCGAGCAGCAGTGATAACCGTGGAAATCTCGCCGCGGGCGCAACCGGTGTCGGTCGACCTCTCAATGAGCGTGACCGCTTTCTCGCGGCACAAATCGGCCCGCGCCTGGCTGAGCAAGGGATGCTTTTTGTCGGCCTCGACGTCATCGGTGATTTCGTTACCGAGATCAATGTGACGAGTCCGACGGGAATCCGTGAACTCGACAAGCAATTTGGCATCGACATCGCCGCAGCGCTGATCGCCGCCATTCGCCGTCGTCTCGAGGCGCATCGCAAATGAGCGACGAACACAGCCTGACCAACCATCTTCTGGTCGCTATGCCTTCGTTGGCAGATCCCGAGTTCTCTCAAACCGTAACACTCGTCTGTGAGCACAGTCTCGAGAAAGGCGCACTCGGTATCGTCATCAATAAACCATTGCCGATGACGCTGGGAGAGGTCTTCGAACAAATGAGTCTGGAGCCTGCAAGCGCAGATCTCTCAAGTCGCGCTGTGTTGCGAGGCGGGCCAGTCCATCGTGATCGCGGATTCGTTGTCCATCGCCCCACTGGACGATGGGACTCCTCTCACGCGGTCTCTGAGCAGATCCATGTGACGACATCCAAAGATATTCTCGCCGCGATGGCGCGAGGAGAAGGCCCTGCCGATGCATTCATTGCTCTCGGTTACGCGGGATGGGAAGTCGGTCAGCTCGAGCGCGAGATGCACGATAACGCCTGGATCTCTCTCCCCGTCGATGAACGTATCGTTTTCGAGATGCCCTTCGAGGACCGCTGGCATGCGGTGTGGCGGCAACTCGGTATCGATATCGGCCGTATGAGTCATGTCGCCGGGCACGCCTGAGGGCGAGTTTCGCCTCCCCGAAGTCGTGATCGGCTTCGATTTCGGCCTTCGACGTATTGGTCTCGCTGTCGGCGATACGCTCACCGGCACAGCCCGTCCCCTGCCGGCCGTCGAACGCAAGAATCCTGAACTGACGGACGTTGAATGGCGGGCCATCGAAATCGAGGTTGTCAAAGCCGGAGCCCGGCAGCTCGTAGTCGGCTGCCCGTATAATGTCGTCGGCACCGCAGGCCCCATGACCGGGCGAGCTAAAGCCTTCGCCAAAGCGCTTGGCGAGCGGCTCAAGTTGCCGGTCCACCTCGTCGACGAACGCTACTCGTCGCTCGAAGCCGAGGCGGCCTTGCGCGATCGACGCAGTACGCGTGATCGCAAACGATATGACCGGGGCGCAATCGATAGCGCCGCCGCAACGGTGGTACTGGAACGCTGGCTTGCTGGCGAACGCTGAGGAACGACAACGGATGCCTGACTCGAATCGCAAGCCCACCGCACAGTTGCGAGCAGATGGCTCATTGCGACATCTGCTCACGTTGGAGGGCCTGCCGCCTCACGTCGTGCGCCACCTTCTCGAGAGATCGGATCACTATGCACGCCCCCTCTCGAAGCCTGCCGCACGCAGCGACTCGCTCGCGGGGCGGACGGTCGCCGTGATGTTCGCCGAGCCCTCTACGCGTACGCGAGTCTCTTTCGAGCTTGCTGCTCGTAGGCTCGGCGCCGACGTCATTAATATCGAGGTTCAACTCTCCTCTCGCCTCAAGGGGGAGAGCGTGCTCGACACCGTCGCCACGCTCGAGTCGATGCACGTCGATGCGTTCGTGCTACGCGACGCAGACCCCACGGTGCCTGATATCGTCGCCTCACATGTGGCTGAACATGTGAGCGTCCTCTCAGGTGGCGCGGGTAGTCAGACGCATCCAACACAAGGCCTGCTGGATGCGCTCACCATTCGCCAGCACAAGGGGCGCATCGAAGGCCTGCGTATCGCCATCGTCGGCGATATCCGGCATTCACGCGTCGCACGCTCGTCGTGGCAGGCATTCGCAGCACTCGGCGCCGAGGAAGTTCGTATCGTCGCGCCAAAGGGGCTTATGCCCGCAGAGAACGAGTTCGAAGGCTGCACGCGATTGATGTCGCTCGAAGCCGGAATCGAAAACTGCGATGTCGTGATGATGCTTCGTATTCAAAAAGAACGTATGACTGCTCTTTCTATACCCGATGAAGCGACGTATTTCGCAGAGTGGGGTCTCACCACCGAACGTCTGCGCGCAGCGAAGCCCGACGCGATCGTCATGCATCCGCAACCCATGAATCGCGGCGTCGAAATCGCCTCCGACGTCGCCGACGGCCCTCAGTCGGTCATTCGTGATCAAGTTCGTAACGGCGTTGCCGTACGTATGGCGGTGCTCGAGGCTACGCTCACCGGAGGACGCCGATGAGCATTCAGCATCCCGCACATCGCGGCAGCATCTGTCTCGAGGACGGCAAGGTCTTGGCCCAGCAATCTTTCCCGGGCGATCAGTTCGTAATTCGAATCGAGGCACCGAAGTGTGCAGCCCGTGCTCTGCCAGGCAGCTTTGCGCATCTCACCGTCGAAGATGACATCCCGATGCGCAGACCGCTCTCGATCATGCGCGCCGATCCTCGGGAAGGCTGGATCGACATCCTCTATAAAATCGTCGGCCCGGGTCTCTCGGCGCTCTCTCGGCGTCGCGTCGGCGATCAACTCTCGGTACTCGGTCCCATCGGGCGCGGCTTCGAATTGAATCCTGAGCGTTCTCGGCCGCTACTGATCGGCGGGGGCGTCGGTATTCCGCCCATGGTGTTTCTCGCCGAAGCACTCGCGTCAGATCGCCGAGCCGCGTGGAAGCCTCTCGTGCTGATGGGATCAGAGATCCCGTTTCCTTTTCAGGCTCGTCCGTCGACCATCCTCGTGCCGGGTGTCCCCGATGGCGTCATTGCCGCAATGCCGTTGCTCGATGGCTGGGGCATTCCCTCACGCCTCGCCAGTCGCAACGGTTTCCCAGGATGCTTCGAAGGCTTCGTCACCGAACTTGCCGCGGCCTGGCTATCGACACTCGACGAGCGCTCGCTTCGCGAGGTTGAAATCTTTTCCTGTGGCCCTACACCCATGCTCGAAGCGACCGCAAAACTTGCGGCACGGTTCGGTCTACCCTGTCAGGTCTCGCTCGAAGAATTCATGGCTTGTGCCGTAGGTGGTTGCGCAGGTTGCACTGTTCGCGTGAAGACGCCGACCGGCCCGGCCATGAAGCGAGTCTGCGTCGATGGTCCCGTGTTCGACGGGTACACCGTCTTCGAAGTCTGAGCCTTCGGTGACTGAGCGATCCTCTGCGCCCTCGGAACGACTGGCTGCGGTGCATCGCCGCATCGAGGCCGCAGCGCAGGAGGCCGGGCGATCGGCTCGCGAAGTTACCCTCATCGCCGTCAGCAAGCAGCAGTCGGTCGAAGCCGTATCCGCCCTCGCCGACCTCGGTCAGCGCGACTTTGGCGAGAACTATTTGCAGGAGGGCCTCGCCAAGATCGACGCCTTACGCGACAGGAATCTGATCTGGCACTTCATCGGGCAACTGCAATCCAACAAGACTCGCCCCATCGCCGAGCATTTCGACTGGGTTCACACGGTCGACCGGCTCAAGATCGCTACAAGACTTTCTGAGCAGCGACCTTTCCATGCTCCACCACTTTGCGTTTGTGTCCAAGTCAAACTGGGAGACGAAGACACTAAAGGCGGCACGCTGCCCGCGGACCTGCCCGACTTGCTCGAGGCCATCACGGCCCTACCCCGTCTTCAACTGCGCGGCCTCATGGCGATTCCGCCGGCCGAAACGGACCCCATTCGTCAAAGGCAATGGTTTGCCGAGCTTCATCGGTTGTTCGTTGAGGCTCGCACCCGCCACTCGGACCTAGATACGCTCTCGATGGGGATGAGCGCAGATCTGGAAGCCGCCATCGCCGAGGGGGCTACTCACGTCAGGATCGGCACCGCAGTCTTCGGAGAGCGTCTACAATCCTCGGCATGACGGCACCTGATCTCGGTCGTGGCCTCGGCGTGCTGGGCGGTGGGCACATGGGCCGCGCCCTGGTTGAATCGCTGCTCCGAAAAGGCGCCGACCGATCTCGGATCAAAATTGCCGAAACCTCTGCGCGGGTTGCCAGCACCCTACGCAACGAGCTGGCGGTAGAAGTCGCAACCGACAGCAGATCTCTGTTCCCCGAGATCGATACGATCATCCTCGCTGTGAAACCGCAGGATATGGCGCGTGCACTACAGGTGTTGCGTCCACAACTCGAACGGCATCGCCCCCTCGTCATCTCGATCGCAGCTGGCCTATCTGTCGTGCAGTTGCAACAATGGTGCGGGGCCGGAGCCCCCGTCATTCGTGCAATGCCTAACCGTCCCGCCCTCATAGGTGCCGGAGCGACAGGCCTCTACGCGGCGGCAGAGGTAGACGGGCCTCTGCGGAACCGTGCCGCCGCCATCCTGGGCTGTGCCGGCGTCGTAGTTTGGGTTGATGACGAGGTGCTCATGGACGTCGTCACTGCAGTCTCGGGCAGCGGTCCAGCCTATTTTTTCCGTCTGGCGGAAGCCTTAGCCGCTGCGGGTCGCCTGCACGGACTGCCCGAGTCCACAGCGCTGCAGCTCGCGCGTGCGACGCTGCACGGTGCTGGCATGATGGCGACGCCGGATGCCGATTTGTCACTGCTTCGACGGTCGGTCTCCTCCAAAGGCGGGACGACCGAAGCGGCTTTGGAGTCATTCGAAGGCCAGGGGCTCGATGCCGTAGTAGCCGCGGCTGTGTCCGCAGCGGTTCAGCGCGGTCGGGAGCTATCTGCCAACGCCGACAAGGGGGATTAAACGTGCATCAAGTGGTTCTCTTCCTCGCGGAAACCTTTTTCTCTTTGCTGCTTTACGTGTTCTTGTTGCGGCTGATGCTGCAATGGGCACGGGCGAACTTCCGCAACCCTATCGCCGATGCCATCTTGCGTATGACCAACTGGCTGATCATGCCGTTGCGCAGAGCGTTGCCTCCCATGGGACGGGTCGATACCGCCTCCGTTGTCGCCGCTTTCGCCGTCTGTCTCGTACAAACAGCAGCACTCAGCGTCATCCTCGCGGGCGCACTGCCCGATGCCCTTCCGTGGCTCTGGGCTGCCGCCATCGAATTGCTGAGATCAGCCTTATGGCTCTATTTCTGGGCCATTTTTATCTATGCGCTCGCCTCGATGATCGCCCCTGGCGTCCGCTCGCCCCTCCAAGACCTGCTCGAATCACTTTGCGAGCCGGTACTTGAGCGAATCCGCAACGTCGTTCCGGCGATTGGAGGGCTCGATCTGTCTCCCATGTGGGCCGGAATCATCATCCAAGTGTTGCTCATTCTCATTCGCTGAGCGCGCAGCACCTCACGCAACGCCGACAAAGGCAAAACAAAAAGGCCGTTTTTTCAGGCGAAATATCGCAAAAAGTGTTTGCTAGTACGTGGCTCTATGCTATTTTTCGCCCCGTTCGCAACGCGCAAAACAACGCGCAAACCTAAAAAATCAGGAGTATTCCAAGATGGCGAAAAAGGGTGGTCCTCCGACCAAGTCGGAAATCCTCAACCAGATCGCAAAAGAAACCTCGCTGTCCCGCAAGAATGTGGCGGCGGTGTTTGATTCTCTGAACGGTCAGATCAAGAAGAGCCTGCGCGCGCACGGCCTCTTCACGCTGCCGGGCCTTGCCAAGCTGAAGGTCGTCGAGAAGCCCGCCACCAAGGCGCGTGAGGGTATCAACCCCGTCACGGGCGAGAAGATGATGTTCAAGGCAAAGCCGGCCTCCAAGAAGGTTCGCGCGATGCCGCTCAAGAACTTGAAGGCGATGGTCAACTGATCAGCCTCTCGTAAAAGAGCATAAAAAAAGGCCCGGAACGTCATGCGTTCCGGGCCTTTTGCTTTTCGGGAGATCAGTCGATCTCGTCGACTTCTTGCATCATCAAAACTCGCGGCTTGCTGCGATGCATTTCGATTCGATCGTTCACGCGTTCACGTACGCGTTCACGCATGCTCTCAGCCCGCTTGCGCTGGTCGGGGGTCAAGACCTGCCACATCTTGCTGCGAAGATCGGCGCCTTGCTGAACGAGACTCGTCGTGAGTTCACCCATCTTGCGCGCGATCGCCGCGCTCTCGCTCGCGTACTTCGCGTCACCAGCATCGAGAGCCCTCAGGCGTTGTGATTCAGCCCTGATGTCTCGAGCAGCCTTATTCATACCCGGTCGTACAGTTTCAACGAGCTCGGTCATCTTGCCGCGCTGTTGTGGTGTGAGTTCAAGCGCATCGGCCATACGCAGCAGCGTTCGAGGTTCGAGATCATACGCTCCGATTAGATCTGAGCCCGCTGGTACCATGCGAATCATGGGACGCGGTCCGTCTTGATCACCTCGAATGATGATTCGTCGAATCTCTCGACGCTCGCTACCCTGGCCCTCGGCTCGAGCACCCGGCGCGTCGGGTAGCGGAGGTACTTGCGCATGTACGCTCACCGACATCAAAACGGCCCCCAAGGCCGCAATAGATAAAGCAGTTTTCATTAAGTGTTCTCCGATAACTCGCCCGCGATGGGCCTATCTTCACTCAGTTCGACCAATATCGAACGAAAAGATGCGAAAACAGTCTGCAAAGTTCTGTGAAGCCATCAACTACAGGCTGACAAATGAGTAGGATCGTCGCAGCATTGCCCTCAATGACCTCTCGTATTCTGCTCGTCGATGACGATCGTGATCTTTCCTCGATGCTCGGGGACTTCATGACTCACGAAGGTTTCGATGTCACTCTCGCCACCAACGCCTCGACCGCTATCGCCGCGATATCCCAAACGCCCGTCGATCTCGTGATTCTCGATGTCATGCTCCCGGGTCGCAGTGGCTTCGAGATCCTCAAGGACATCCGCCAACTCAGACCTCGCCTTCCAGTCATGATGCTCACAGCGCGCGGAGAAGCGATCGACCGAATACTCGGTCTCGAACTTGGTGCGGATGACTATCTCGCCAAGCCGTTTGATCCACGGGAGTTAACAGCCCGCATTCGAGCGATCTTGCGGCGCGTTTCTGTAGCCGCCGAATCATCGGGTTCCGAATCTACCCTTACGATCGGCCATCTCGTGCTCGATATGAAACGCCGACGAGCGGCGCTCGACAATCATCCGCTCGAACTTACCGGCGCTGAGTTTCGCATTCTCCAATTACTCGCCGAGGAAGCGGGTCAACCTGTGGAACGCCGAGTGCTCACCGAGCGAGCGCTTGGTCGCAAGCTTACGCTCTACGATCGCAGCATCGACACGCATGTCAGTAACCTTCGCCGAAAACTCGACCGTGCGGGAATCAGAGCGATCGAAATCCGATCCGTACGGAGTGCCGGTTATGAGCTCATCGCAACCGACCCTAGCTGAATACGCGCTACGCTACTACGCATGAGTAAGCTCGCGCTTCGAATTTTTGCCTCGTTTTTCGTGGCATTGATCGTTACGGTACTCGGCGCGATCGCCGTCACCGCGTGGATGATCGCCGAGAGAAAAGAAGCTGCTGAAGCTGAACTTCTCGTCGCCGCACAAGAAGCTGCCAATGCGCTCGCGGAAGGCGGCACGCCTTCTTTGAGAGCGTGGGCGGAGAACCGCTCTCTCGAATCGACGGTCACCCTCGATGTGCTGGTCATTGACGAAACGGGAAGCGAGCTACTCGGGCGCTCTACTCCGGGCGCCACCCGAACCCTACCGTCCTCCAACGAAGATTTCTTCGCCTACGATCTGCCAGCTGTCTTACTCAACCTCCCAACGGAGTCGCCAGAGCTGATCAGCGAAGATGGGGAGGCTTTTCGACTCATCGCCGTCGATAGACGTACGAGCCTCGGAGCACTGCGTGATGTCCCGCTCCCGATATTGATACTTTCTTTAATCGTGGCAGCACTCGTCAGTTTTTGGTTGGCGAGATCCATTACTCGCCCAATCATCGAACTGCAGCGGATGACCGAGAGCTTGGCAACGGGAAATTTAGACTCCCGCGTCCCCAAGAAAGCACAGGCCCGTCATGACGAAATCGGCCGGCTTGCACGGTCGCTCGACTCGATGGCGAACCAAATCAGTTCGCTCATCAAAGGACAACAACAGCTGCTACGCGACGTCTCCCACGAAGTTCGCTCGCCTCTCACAAGGATACGACTCGCATCAGGCCTGCTCGCCCAACGTGATCAGGCTGCGGCTACCGCAGCGGCACGTATCGATGGCGAGGTCTCGCGTCTCGATGATCTCATCGAAAAAATTCTCGATGTCTCGCGTTTGGAGTCCGGAGCGATCTCGTGGAAACGGGAGCCGCTCGAGCTGCAGTCCATTGTGGAGAGTGTTTTGGTCGACGCAGCTTTCGAAGCAGAGCAACTCGGGAAAATACTCTCGTCGAAGTTGTTAGATCAGCGTCTCACGGTAATCGGTGATCGGTACTGGATACAGTCGGCCACGGAAAACGTCGTACGTAATGCCCTCAAGCACACCCCGAAAGGAGCGTCGGTTGAAGTACTGCTCTATAAAGACGGGGGCTTTGGCACGCTCCGTGTCCGTGACTCCGGACCCGGTTTGCCTGATGAAGAGCTCGGCAAGATCTTCGAGCCGTTTTATCGAAGTGCTGTAGCCAATGCCGAAAGAGCCGATACCAGCACCGGGCTCGGTCTCGCCATAGCTTCGCAGGTGATTCGCAGCCATCACGGACGAATCCAGGCGCGCAACCTGAGTAATGACGAGAGTTTTTCGACTGGGTTTGAAGTATCTATGCAGTGGCCGCTAGCTCCGACGCCCACTACTGATGGCCGAGCTGCAAACGCACCCTAAGACCCGGATCCGCGTTTTCGAGGATGAGCTTTCCGCGGTGCAAGCGGGCAACGGCGGCTGCGATCGCAAGTCCCAGTCCCGTTCCAGGCTGACGAGCTTGGTTTTCGAGTCGAACGAAAGGACGGAGTGCTTGCTCACGTGCGTTCTCCGGAATACCGGGGCCGCTATCCTCGACGACGATTTCTGCGGAATCTTCCTTTCCGGGTGGCTTCACCGATAATCGGAGCGTCGAGCCAGCAGGAGAATACTTGATCGCATTTTCGAGCAGATTGCCTAGTGCCTGCTTGAGGATTTGCGGATGACCGAACACCGCTGCAGAGGAAATGGAACGCTCGAGACGCTGCCCGCGTTCGTCAGCCAAGGGCTCGAACAGCTCCGCGATATCAGTCGCGAGTATTCCGAGATCGAGTTTCTCCATGGAGTCTCGCGAGAGCCCCGCTTCGGCACGAGCCAAGTCGACCAAGGCATTGAAGGTTTGCAGCGCGCGCGTGACATCGGTCTCGGCATCGTTCAATAGCTGCTCGCGATTCGCGTCGCTACTGGTCTCGCGAGCCGCAGCGATCGATCGACTAACCCGCATAAGCGGCGATCGCAAATCATGCGCCAGACTCTCAGTGACGGTACGCATGCCGGTCACAAGCGACTCATTTTGCTCCAGCATTTCGTTGAATGTGGTGGTAAGCGTACCCATCGCATCGAGTCTTCGACGCGTCGGCGCTCGCGCGGCCATCTGACCTTGCATGATTTGACGAGCAGTCCTTGCGAGCCCGCGAACATGATCGAGAATATATTTATTTAAAAGTAATCCCGTGACGATACCGATAAGAATAACGATAAACGTCGTTATCGCAGCCGCCCGTCCCAAGGCTCGGGTAATATCTCGTTGGTCCGTGTCGTTTTGAACTATCACGAAAATCGAACCATCTTCGTTCCGAACTCGGGAAACGTGTGCCTGAGTCCCATCTGATAAGTTCACCGAGTACGGCTCAAAGGACGGCTCAAAGACTCGCGATCCGCCGGGTATCCTCGATAGGCTTCCGGCGAGGGGCTGTCGGTCTGGCCCAAAGAGCGCGAAGTATCGTCCGTCCGCAACCACTCGGTTCCGAATTTCAGTACCCGCCACCAACGCCTCTCGCCCAGCTGCTCGCTCGTACTGCTGACGTAGTACGAGCTCCTGCCGCATCGACTGTAAGATTTGGCGGGTATGGACATCCATCATCCGATACTGCAGCCACGTAAAGGCGGCCACGAAGGTCAAGACCATCACCGCTAAGGCGATGAGCGTGGCAGTCACCCCGCGGCGATCTACTATGGCTATCTGCATGGCTCTAGCATGCCATGAGAAGAGGTCATAAAGTGTCCTCCCACATGACCAAGATGTTACTCATCGAAGATGACGCCGATATGGCCGCGGAAATCATCAGCGCGATGCGCGCCCGCGGCTATCACACGGCGCATTGCGCTGACGGGCGCGTCGGCTTAGACAATGCGTTGTCGGACAACTTCGACGTCATCGTCACGGATCGCATGCTCCCCGGTATCGACGGGCTCAACCTGGTACGCGCCCTACGCTACGCGGGGCGCTCTACGCCCGTTCTGGTCTTGTCTGCACTCGATTCGGTCGATGAGCGCGTCGCCGGGTTACGAGCAGGTGGCGACGATTATCTTGGAAAGCCCTTTGCCGTCGAGGAATTGGCGGCTCGGGTGGAGTCTTTGACGAGACGCAGGACGCAGGTGGCTCCGACCTCCCTGAAGGTAGACGATCTAGAAATCGATCTGCTTTCGCACAAGGCCACTCGCGGAGGACGTACTCTCAATCTGACCAGTCGCGAGTTCCGTCTGCTGGAGTTCCTGACACGACATGCCGGACAAGTCGTCACGCGCTCTATGCTGCTGCAAGGCGTATGGGATATTCACTTCGATCCGCAAACCAACGTCGTCGACGTACACGTCAGTCGTCTACGGCAGGAAGTCGATCGAAGCGAGGAAAATCCTCTCATCCATACCGTGCGCGGCGCAGGCTATTCGCTTCGCTCTTCGGCGTAGTCCGATACAAATTGGGAAACAGCGTCCCTGACATCGTGTAGTCGGGCGTGAAAGAAATGATCCGCTTCTGGTAATAGAAAGAATCTGGGCGGAACGACAGAGCGGTCTTTCAAAGAAAAGAGCCACCCCTCGACTGCAACTGCGTCCACAAGCTCGTCCTTCGAGCCTTGAATGACAAGCCAGGGACAGCTCGGGGGATCGATTGTGGAAAAATCCCAGCGTCCGACGGGCGGCGCAACCGTCACGAGCAGCGAAGGATGTGCGCTCACCTGCGCTCGGAGGGCGATCCAAGCACCGAAAGAAAATCCTGAAAGCCATAGTGGTAAACGAGGCGAACGCTCACGAGCCCAATTTACGAGCCCGATGACGTCCTCAGTCTCGCCCGCACCCCCGTCATGCACTCCTTCCGAGAGACCAACGCCTCTGAAGTTGAAGCGAATCGCAATCGCGCCGGAGGCGACAAACGACCGCGCGACGGTATGAATTACCTTGTTGGTCATCGTGCCGCCGAACAGCGGATGAGGATGACAGCACAACGCGACGGCGCGAGGCGCCGCTTGAGGCGATTCGATGAGCGTCTCTATTTTTCCTGCTGCCCCAGGTAGCAGAAGGCGCTTAGGGCTTACTGTAGACAATGCCGTCCTTCATCACGAAGTGAACACGCTGCATCGCAGTAATGTCGGCGAGCGGATCGCCGGGAACGGCGACGAGATCCGCAATCTTGCCGACAGCTACGCTGCCGAGACGATCATCGATTTCGAGAAACTTCGCCGTAACGGAAGTCGCAGACTTGATCGCTTCCATCGGAGGCATGCCCGCCTCGACCATCAGCACGAACTCGCGCGCGTTCTCGCCGTGCGCAGAGACGCCGGTATCCGTGCCGAAAAGTATTTTGACACCGGTCTTGTAGACCTTTGCAAAAGTTCCCTGGATCTGCGGCCCTACGAGCGCCGCTTTGGGGCGAACGACCGACGGGAAATAACCGTCCTCTTTCGACCGGTCGTAAACCCAACGCCCAGCCGTGATGGTGGGGACATACCACGTTCCCCGCTCTTTCATGAGAGCCATCGTTTCATCATCCATGAACGTGCCGTGCTCGATCGTGTCGACGCCCGCGCGTACCGCCCGCTTCATACCTTCGGCGCCATGCGCGTGAGCGGCGACCTTGAAGCCGTAGTCGCGAGCCGTGACGACGATTGTGCGAATTTCCTCTTCCGTGAATTGGGGGTTGAGCCCATTCTTCGCAATTGAAAGTACTCCGCCCGTCGCAGTGATCTTGATTAGATCTGAGCCTTCCTTGTATCGCTGACGTACCGCCTGAGCGGCCTCTTCAGGGCCATTGACGACGCCCTGTAGCGGACCAACGTCGTTACCGTTCAGGTGCGCCGCCCAACCGTTAGTCGGGTCGGCATGCCCACCCGTCGTAGCAATCGATTTACCGGAGGCGAAAATCCTTGGACCAGGCACCTTGCCGGCATTGATCGCGTTACGGAGCGCGACACTCGCTCGAAAACTATCACCGAGATCACGCACCGTCGTGAAACCTGCCATGAGCGTCCGCTCGGCATACATCACGCTGTCGATGGCAACGTCCGGAGCATCTTTCTTGAATCGATCGAGCTCGCTGCTTCGGCTGTGTTCACTGGTCAGGTGAACATGCATGTCCATGAGGCCGGGCATAACCGTGGACTTACGCAAATCGATGAGCGTATCGCCCGACGCAGGCTTGCGAAAACCTGACTCGATCGATGTGATTCGGCCTTTGTCGATCACGATAGTGCGATCTCTCAAGGACTCCGCATTTACCCCGTCGATCACGCGACCCGCATGGATGAGTGTTGCGGCTTGAATCGTTGGCGCAACCGAGACCATCGCCATTGCAGCCGCCAGGGCCGCCGTCGTGAACTTTGACATGGATAAACTCTCCCGAAAGATCGATCAGCGAATCGCCATCAACTCAACATCGAAGACAAGTGTCGCGCCACCGGGGATGACCCCTCCTGCACCGCGAGCGCCGTAACCCAGCTCCGCAGGAATGATCAAACGGCGCTTACCGCCCGCCTTCATACCCGCAACACCTAAGTCCCAACCGCGGATGACCTGACCGCCGCCGACGGTGAAAGCGAACGTATCGCCATGATCCCGCGAGCTGTCGAACTTCTTTCCCTTACCTTCGGGCTTCGACGGATCATGCAGCCAACCCGTGTAGTGCACGACGGCCGTTTGGCCCGCAGTCACCTCTTCACCGGTACCAATTTCGAGATCTTCTTGGATAAGCTCCGACATCGCAGCCTCCTGAGCCATGGTGTCGCCGCGATTCGACGCGAGCAACGTTGGAAAAAACGCGGTCGCCAAAAAGATGCCAGCAACCGATGCGATCAAGGTCCAAATCATCACTCTCATTTCGAATCACCACTGAATGGCGCTTCTGGTTCGAAGGCCAGCGAGACGGAGTTGACGCAATAGCGTAGCCCAGTCGGCTTTGGCCCATCAGGGAACACATGTCCGAGATGGGCGTCGCAGTTCGCACAAACGATCTCGATACGAACCATCCCGTGACTCGTGTCTCGATGCTCGCGAATACGATCTTCGGCAAGCGGCGTAAATAAGCACGGCCAGCCGGAGCCTGAATCGTACTTGG
>SXGQ01242398.1_pt1 | contig 28601 bp, 16 predicted proteins | sample 3178371 | NCBI WGS metagenome assembly SXGQ01 (sample SAMN11356859, study PRJNA531348) | freshwater metagenome | isolation source: freshwater sample F1-20 | place: China: Fuxian Lake, Yuxi | collected 2017-12-25 | reverse complement strand
CCGTGCCGCCTTCCGTGTTGGTCAGCGTCTGGCGATGAAAGGCCGTCGCCAGTTTCTGCAGCGGATCAGCATGCGGCAACAGATCACCCGCCAGCTGCTGAATGGTGAATTGATCGAACGGCAGATCCTGGTTGATCGCATCAATCACCCAGTCTCGATAACGCCAGGCATCGGGGCGAGCGTTATCCTTTTCGTAGCCGTCGGAGTCGGCATAGCGTGCCAGATCCAGCCAGTGTCGCCCCCAGCGTTCTCCAAAGGACGGAGACTGCAGCAAACGGTCAACGACCCTGGGCCATGCATCCGCCGAGGTGTCATCGACAAACTGCTGCACCTGCTCAGGCGTGGGCAGCAGCCCCAGCAGATCCAGTGATGCGCGGCGAATCAGAGTCTGCCGGGACGCCGGAGTCGCCGGCTGAATCCCGGCAGCCTTCAGCCTGTCCAGCACAAACAGGTCAATCTCATTGCGCACCCAGTCGGCTGAATCGGGCGCGGCCGCTGGTGGCACACGCGTCCGGCTGATCGGCTGCCATGCCCAGTGCTGCGAAGCTGTCGAGTTCGGGGCAGCCTGCGGCCACGGCAATCCACTCCGGACCCAGTCGGTCAGCAACTGCTGCTCAGCGGCACTGAGACGCTCACCCTCGGGCGGCATCTGCTCGTCCGGCAGAACACTGCGAACCCGCTGCAGCAGCCGACTGGCGTCGGGCTTGCCTGGCACGACCGTCAGTCCGCTGTCAGCACCACTGAGGATCAGGCTCCGTTCGTCCAGCCGCAGCCCGGCTTCACGTCGCTGCGGACCGTGGCAGGACCAGCAGCGAGCCTGCAGCAGATCGCGAACAGCGACCGCCAGTTGCTCGTCCTGAGCAGAAGATGCCTGCTCCTGCCACAGTGGCTCGACCGGCAGCATCACAGCCACAGCAGTGGTGGCTGTCATCGACAGAAACAGGACTCCTGACAGGATCTTCCAGAACAGCATGCAGGCCTCCGGAACAGCAGAACCTGAAACCAATCAATAAGTCGTCGCGCGAAAAAAAGCCCGGCACTGCAGGCCGGGCCGGATTCGTGATGCTGACGCGGCACCCCGCGAGACCTGCAGCCGGCCTTCAGACAAAGGGCGTCCGACCCGGAATGGCAACCGGGGGAGTCGGTACATCGGTCCATTCATACGCCTTCGGGCTGAGAACTTCCTTCGAATTCAGGCAGGCCTCCCAGCTGAGCCGCTGTCCGGTGTAGGCCGCCATTCGCCCGGCAATTGCCAGCAGCGTGGACTTGCACATGTAGTCGCCGTTGTTAATGACTTTGCCCGCGCGAATCGCAGCAAACAGTTCGTTGTGCTCGATCTGGTACATGTCCCCGTCAGGACCTGAGTACTTCCAGATCTCCTTGCCCGCCAGATCCGTGATGCGATGCGACATGACGTCCACACGGCCTTTGGTGCCGAAGATGTAATCCTCAACCTCATTTTCGCAGTTGGGCCAGTGACGGCAGCGGGCAAACGCCTTCACTCCGTTTTCCCACGTGTAGACAACGTCAAAGTGGTCGTAGATGTTGCCGTATCGAGCGTCCGTACGGGCCTGACGTCCACCGGAACCACTGATGACCGCCGGTGCCACGTCATTCATGGCCCACATCATTTTGTCGAGACTGTGAATGTGCTGCTCGACATTAAAGTCCCCGGACAGCCACGTGTAGTAATACCAGTTTCTGAGCTGATACTCCATTTCACTTTTGCACTGATCACGCTGGCGACGGGGATCCCAGACACCGCCGGTCATGTAACTGCACTGCATGGCGACAATGTCACCGATGGCTCCGTTGCGAATCTGTTCAAACGTCGCACGCTTGCCAGGGTGGTATCGCCAGCAGAGTCCGGACACCAGATTCAGATTTTTCTGCCGGGCAATCTCAGATGATTCCATGACGGATCGCACGCCCGGCCCGTCCACTGCCACCGGTTTTTCACAGAATACGTGCTTACCGGCATCGACCGCGGCACGCAGATGCTGTGGCCGGAAATGCGGAGTGGATGCGAGCAGCACCACGTCGCAGCTGTCAATCACTGTTTTGTATGCATCAAATCCAGCCACGCAGTGAGCATCATCGGCTGTGACACGTGCCGGCTGGCCGTCCTTATTAAACATGCGGCTAAGCTGCCGACGGGCACGAGCCACTGCGTCTTCGAAGACATCGGCAATTGCCACCAGCTCCGTGCCCGGGTCAGCGTTCAGTGCTTGCTCAGCTGCACCCGTCCCACGACCACCGGAACCCACCAGACCCACTTTCAGACGGTCACTGCCACCCGCCCAGGCCCCGGCGGAAACAGAAGATGCTGCCGCAGCAACCGCCGCTGCTGCCGTAGTGCCAGCCAGAAAGCCACGGCGCGATGCCGGGGAATTTGATCCAGGTGTTGTCATAAAAATTGCCTGTCGCAGGATGTGCTGAAGGAGGGATCTGAGCAGGTACGGCGGATTCCCAGGCTGGACCTGACCGCCGCAGATGCTGCAGAGTGACCTGGGAACGAGGAATGGTCAAGGGAGCAGTCAGAAATGCAGGGGGAAGGCCTCGAAAATCCGGAACAGATTTTCAGTGTGATGTGAGCCGGGTGAAATTCGGTGCAACTCGGGACTCTGGGAGGCTCGGGCAGACAGCGACAAGTCGGTCACGGGCATTTTGCGGAAAAAAGGCGGTAAGGACGTCCTGAATTCCGAGAAGACGTTGCAGTTTTGGCGAGTGCGTGCGATATTCCGAATGCAGGCTCCGTGGTGCTGCCCTCATTTCCTGCAGAAATAACCATGCCCATACTTGGCCGTGAGCCGGATCTCTATCCGGAAGATCTTTTCAGTTCACCTTTGATTCTGCCCCAGGACGAGTCATGGTTTGCCATGTACACGATGGCGCGGCGGGAGAAGGAGTTGATGCGCCATTTGCGGTCTCTGAAGATCGCGCACTATGGCCCGATTGCAGCCCAGCGAACGCGTTCACCTCAGGGTCGGATTCGCGTTAGCTATGTACCCCTGTTCACCGGCTATGTATTTGTGCGTGGTGACGAGGTTCAGCGGCACGATTCGATTTCGACTGGTTGTGTGAGCCGTTGTCTGCGGGTATCGCAGCCTGAGGAGCTGGTGCTGGACCTGCAGCGGGTGAAGATGATGCTGCAGCAGGGCCAGGACGTGCGTCCTGAGCCGAAACCGGTGGTTGGTCGTACGGCGGTGATTCGTCGTGGAGCGATGACGGGGTTGCGTGGCGTGGTGACGAAGGTGGACAATGCGCATCGGCTGACAGTGATTGTCAATTTCATGCAGCAGGGGGCGTCGATGCTGGTGGACGAGGCGGACGTGGATCTTGAGTGACCGCGTGTGTGTGCGGGTCCGTTTCCCGGAAGTGATCGATACAACCGTCAGAGTCGACGAAGTGTCGAGTTGTTCCGGTCAGTCACACGAACTTCCCCCGAGAATGAAAAACTGCGGTAGCCGAGATTTGATCCGGAAATGCCGGATTGCTATCCTTGGCGTTTTTCCGAATTCGGACAGTAGCTTTCTGGAGACCACCGGCTCATGGGCACGAAGAAGACAGGCAAGGGGCGACGCAAGATTGGACGCAAGAAGCGCAGAATGCGTTCGCGAATTCGCCACCGTAAGGGCTGATTCAGTCCGGCTGTCTTTCCGGATGGTTCTCTGACTCTGCAGATACTTGCCTGATGGCTGCGCGCCGTTTTGGTCCGGTGTTTTCAGCTGCGATTGTGCGCGCCTGCTGTACACACTCCCGGCTGGCATGGGCCTTACGTACCGCGACAGTCGACAGGCCTGCAGCAGCAGGAACGATCGTAACATCACGCAGGCTGCCACGAGCATTCGAGGCAGCCTTTTTGTTGCGCGCCCGTCCACCTGTATCCCCACTCGCGAGGCTCTCCGGCCCCTACCATTACCGCGATTTGGCGAATGCGAAACTTTGCCGACTGCGTAAAGCTTGACATCCAGAGAAACTGGTTGAATCTTACGGTGTTGCGATTTTTCACCATCTCTGCATGAAGCAACGAGGTTTCGCGATGACGTTGTCCCGCATCCCGCTCGTTCGTCTGACCGTTCTGTGCGTCCTGCTGATCTGCGTCGGTGTTCCGACTCGGGTCAGGGGTCAGGAAGCATCTGCTCAGCCTGCGAATCCTGTGCAGTCTGCGGCACAGCTGCGTCAGCAGATTCAGCAGTTGAAAGAGGACCGGCAGCTTACGGAGCGTGAGTTATCGCTCAAGCAGGCTGCAGCCACGGTTTCCGCGCAGCGTGTGGAGGAGCTGAAAAAGCAGTTGCTCGCTGTCGAAGCTCGCGCCAGCGCGGAGGCGGCTGAAGCGCTGAAGCTGCGTGAAAAATCTGCCCTGCTTGAACAGCATCTGGTGCGGGTCACGGCCGACCTTCCGGCGCACGAAGCAGCCGACTCTGCGGTGGCCGCTGCGGACCGCGCAAAGGCTCGTCTCGACGCTTTGCAAACTGCTCGCGGCGAGCTGCAGACGCAGCTGGCCGGGCTGCGAAAATCTGCCGTGGAGTGGCGCAGCCGGGGAGCGGAATCAGAGCAGCAGGCTGCGGCTCTGGTAGCCCAGCGTCCGGAGCTGGAGAAGAAGGCTGGTGAAGCAAAGGCCGCGGCGGAAAAGGCTGAGATGGCGTTGACTGCGGCAAAAACGGCGACGGACACGGCCAGTGCCGCCCTGACGGCAACCGCCGCATCGGTTGCGGAAACAGAGGCTCGGACTGCCGACGCTGCATCTGCGGCACAGCGCATGCTGCAGTCGGCTGCATCACTTGAGAAATCCCTGGCGACGCTGCGTGAAGCGGCAAAACTGACGGGTGTGGATGCTGCCGGGGCAATTCAGGCTCTGGAAAAAACGATTGCTGACTTTGCTGCCCTGAAAACCTCAAATGCGGCTCTGCAGGCTGAACTGGCGACAGTGCTGGCTGAACGCCGGAAGCTGATGGTTGCTGCGAAGGCAGAGCACGAGAAGAAGCTGGCAGAGCTGGCAGCGGCAGAGCAGTCTGCGGCGCCTCTGCGGACCGCTCACAGTGCCGCCGCGGATGCGGTCGCAGCATCCGTTTCCAAAGAGGCGCAGTTGAAACAACTGCAGGCGGACAGTGGTGAATGGCAGCGGACTTTGACTGCCCAGCTGGAATCCCTTGAGCCGTCTCTGCCCAAGCTGGACGCCGAGCTGCAGATTGCCACGGCCGAGACTTTGGTGCTGCAGCGGACCGCTGAGCAGGCCCTGGAACCGCTGGGCCGATTTGTTTCCTTCTCGCGGCATGTCGCTCCGATTTTTGCTCGCCGCTGTGTGGCCTGCCATAATACTCGCAGTCCCGGAGGCCGCCTGAATCTGGATTCGTTTGCGGCCCTGCAGAAGGGTGGTGAATCCGGCGTCGTCGTTGAAGCTCACAAAACTGCAGAATCGCTGCTGATTTCGGAAGTGGAGTCCGGGTCGATGCCCAAGGAGGCAGATCCTTTGAAAGCCGAGGAGATTGCGGTCCTGAAGCACTGGATTGCCGTGGGGGCTCCACTGGACGCCGGCATTCCTGCTGCTGCGGACCTGTTCGATGTGGTGCCTGAATTTTCCCAGCCTCAGCCGCCGGAAGAGTACAGAGCACCAATTCCTGTGACTGCAATTGCCTTCAGTCCCGACGGCAGCCAGCTGGCGTCCTCCGGCTACCACGAGGTACTGGTCTGGAATACGGCGGACGGAACGCTGATTCGCCGGGTGGCAAATCTGGCGGAGCGAATTCATGACATTGAGTACAGTGCTGACGGCACTCGTTTGCTGGTGGCTGCCGGCACACCGGGGCAGCTGGGCGAACTGAAGCTGTTTTCAGCCGCCGACGGGTCTCTGCTGCGAACACTGGTGCGATCCCGGGATTCCATCTTTGCGGCGGCATTCAGCCCCGATCAGACGCGGGTTGCCTCGGCAGGGGCGGACCGGGCGATCGTGGTAACGGACCTGAACACTGGTGAACAACTCCTCAAAGTTGAAGATCATGCCGACTGGGTCATGGACATCAGCTGGTCCCCGAATGGTCAGCGGCTGGTCAGTGCCAGCAAGGACAAGACGTGCAAGGTCTTTGACGCGGCAACGGGCAATCCGGTGGTGACATTCCCAGGACACGGCGAGCCTGCCTACACAGCAGTATTTCTGGCGGACGGCGGGTCAGTGGCCAGTGGGGGTGGTGACAGGCGAGTCCGCATCTGGCAGGTGGCGGATGCGAAGGAAGTTCGTGGCATTGGCGGGTTTGGTGGCGATGTATTCCGGATTCGGGTGGCTTCCGGTGATCTGCTGTATTCGGCATCCGGTGACGGCAATGTGCATCTGCACAAGGCGGCAGACGGAGCGGTGGTACGAAAGTATGCGGGCCATCGTGACTGGGTGTATTCTGTTGCCGAGCATGCGGGCCGCAAACTGGTGGCAGCCGGCAGTTATGACGGCGAAGTGCGAACGTGGAATGCCGATGATGCTGCTCCGGCCCTGTCCTTCACTGCCATCCCCGGTGCTCGCACCGTGGCCGCAGCCGGACAGCAGACGCCTGTGTCACAGTAATTCAGGGAAGGATCAGCAGGCATGAGCGGCGAACAGGCAACAGATCGGAAAACGATTGTACTGATCGAGGACGATCGGGACATTTCCACAACGATTCAGAGTGTGCTGACGGCAGCCGGTTATCGGGTTGTGGCAGCATCCAACGGTCAGGACGGGCGGCGTCTGATTCAGCAGCAGCGTCCGGATCTTGTGCTGACCGACATGATGATGCCGCGGATGGGCGGGTTTCCGGTACTGGAGTTCCTGGCAGAACTCCCCGATGCTCCACCGGTGATCATGATGACGGCAAACGAGGGCAGCCGTCACAAGGCCTATGCGGAGATGCTGGGCGTTGTGGATTATCTGCGGAAGCCGTTTGCGATGGAAGTGATGCTGGATTCGGTTGCCCGGGCACTGGCCGGAACAGCTCACAACTGACTGTCAGAAGTCCTGAAACCAGCAGGACGTGGAGAGTGACTGATGCTGCATGCAGTGATTATGGCGGGCGGAAGCGGAACTCGTTTTTGGCCGCAGAGCCGCAGGAAAACTCCCAAACAACTGCTCAGCCTTGCCGGTCGTCGAACGATGATCCAGCAGACTCTGGATCGCTGCGCAGCCTGGGTTGCTCCGGAGAATGCCTGGGTTGTGACCAATGCAGTGCAGGCAGCAGCCGTGCGTGAGCAACTGCCGTCATTGCCGGTCAGCAATGTGCTGGTGGAGCCGGCTGCAAGGAATACGGCAGCCTGCATCGGACTGGCAGCGTTTGAGATTCTGCGGAGGGATCCCGACGGAGTGATGTTTGTGATGCCGGCGGATCATGTCATCCGGACGGACGAGGCGTTTGGTCGAGCCGCACAGCGTGCTGTCAGTATTGTGCAGGCCAGCCCTGACAGCCTGGTGTTGTTTGGCGTTGTGCCCACATTTCCGGCGACAGGGTATGGCTACATCGAGCGAGAATCGCGGCTGGATGAAGCCAGTCCACCCCTGTTTCGCGTCAAAAACTTTCGTGAAAAGCCGCAGCAGTCGGTCGCTGAACAGTACATCCGAGACGGGCGTTACTTCTGGAACTGCGGGATCTTCTGCTGGAAGGCGGCCACCATTGTGCAGTTGCTGAAGCAGTATGAGCCGGAGTTGCACGCAGGGCTGCAGGAAATTGACGGTGCCTCAGGATCAGACGACTATCAGCAGGTTCTGGAACAGAAATTTCCTGCTCAAAAGCATTTCCATCGATTATGCGGTGCTTGAGCGAGCAGAGAATGTGTGTGTTCTGGAAGCTCCGTTCCAGTGGGATGATGTGGGCAGCTGGTTGTCGCTGCCGCGGCTGAACGGCAGCGATGCTCAGGGAAATACGACGGACGGGCTGTTTGCCGGCGTGGATACCCAGGGCTGCATCGTGCGCACATCCGATGATCACCTGGTCGCCACACTGGGACTGCGGAATCTGATCATTGTGCATACTCCGGACGCCACTCTGGTGGCAGATGCCTCCCAGTCAGAGCGAATCAAGCAGTTGCTGGATCTGCTGACGGAGCGTCAACTGCAGCAGTACCTGTAGACCAGCCTGCGGACGTAACAGGAGCGGATGATTGTGCCTGCTGCCGAATTGGACGCCGATGAGGTCCAGACAATTGCCGTGCTGCCCGGTGACGGCATCGGCATTGAGGTCATGGATGCTGCCCTCGTCGTACTGCGCCAGCTGCAGCACCGGATACCTCGACTGCAAATCCATCTGCGGCACTGTGCAGCGGGGGCGTCTGAGTATCAGCGCAGCGGAACAGCTCTGCCGGATGAAACGCTGCAGATCTGTCGCGATGCGGATGCCGTTCTGCTGGGGGCGATGGGCCTGCCCCATGTTCGACAGCCGGATGGTCGCGAAGTGACGCCGCAGATTGATCTGCGCGAACACTTTCAGCTGTATCAGGGGATCCGGCCCGCATATCTGTATCACGAAATGGATACCCCGCTCCGATCTGTGCAGGCTGGCAGGATCGATCTGATTGTTGTGCGGGAAAGTACCGAAGGGTTGTTTCATTCACGCGGGCAGCAGATCGCACCCGATGCTGAGACCGTTGATGATCTGCTGCGCGTAACCCGCACCGGCAGCCAGCGACTGTTTCACGCAGCCTTCCAGCTGGCCCGCAAACGCCGCCGGAAGCTGACACTCGTGGACAAAGCCAACGTGCTGCCATCCATGGTGCTGTTTCGCCGGTACTTCGACGAGATTGCTGAGCAGTACCCGGATGTGCAGACCGAACGCATGTATGTTGATGCAGCAGCTCTGCACATGGTGCGTCGTCCGCACGCGTTCGATGTCATCGTCACCGAAAACATGTTCGGTGACATACTCAGTGATCTCGCGGCTGCCCTGATCGGGGGTATGGGCATGGCGCCTTCAGCGGATATCGGCGAGGACGTCGCTGTCTTCCAGCCCTGCCACGGCACGGCACCGGATATTGCCGGGCAGGGTATTGCCAACCCCATGGCCATGATTTTATCGCTTGAGATGATGCTGGAATGGCTGGGAACCGAAACCACTCGCTCTGCCGCTGCCCTGCTGCGGACAGCCGTTGTTACGGCCCTGCGTGATCCTGCGGTGCGGACACCGGATCTGGGGGGAAACTGCACCACTGACCAAATGACGGAAGCCGTGCTGGCCTGCCTGCGGACAGGCTGACCAGCGGCTTGCCAGTAAAAGATCTCAGCAGGGGTACTGAAAAGTACTCACCGCCGCAGCACGCGCCGCAGCGGCCTCTTCAGGAACTGCTGCAGCCGGAGCCGCGGCTTCCGCCGGAGCTGCCTGAGGTGGCTGAACAGCAGTGGCCGGCACCGCCAGCCACGGTGCTATCACCAGTGCGGCTACGGAAACCAGTTTCAGCAGGATATTCAGCGACGGCCCGGAAGTGTCCTTGAACGGGTCGCCCACGGTATCTCCCACCACTGCGGCAGCGTGAGCTGTGCTGCCCTTGCGGTATTCCACTCCGTTGATGGTGACTCCGCCCTCAATCATCTTCTTGGCGTTGTCCCACGCACCACCGGCATTCGACTGGAAAATCGCCAGCATCACACCGCTGACAGTGACCCCCGCCAGCAGTCCACCCAGCATTTCACCACCACCAAGGAAACCCGCCCCCACGGGCCCCACTACGGCCAGAATGCCGGGCAGAATCATCTCGCGCAGCGAGGCCTTTGTGGAAATGGCAATGCACGAATCACTGTCCACTTTTTCCAGAGCCTGTGACATCACAGACCTGTCAGCATCACTCCACGTATCCATGGACGAATGTCCGTTCCGCTGGCAGACTTCCAGAGCCTGCCGCAGAATCGGCACTTCCCGGAACTGTCGTCGCACTTCAGCAATCATGCTGGTCGCCGCACGGCCCACGGCTCGCATCGCCATTGCCGAGAACAAGAATGGCATCATGGCCCCGATGAACAGTCCACACATAACACGTGGGTTGGCCACATCGATCGTCTTCAGGCCGGCAGTTGTCATGTAGGCGCTGAACAGCGCCAAAGCCGTCAGAGCGGCGGAACCGATGGCAAATCCCTTGCCGATGGCCGCAGTCGTATTCCCCACGGCATCCAGCTGGTCAGTGCGTCCGCGAACATCTTTGGGCAGGCCACTCATCTCGGCAATACCACCCGCGTTGTCCGCAATCGGACCGTACGCATCAACCGCCAGCTGAATCCCGGTATTGGAAAGCATGCCCACCGCAGCAATCGCGATCCCGTACAGCCCAGCCAGTTCGTAAGCACCCAGAATCGCAAAGGCAATCAGCAGCATCGGGATGGCTGTCGACAGCATCCCCACTCCAAGACCGGCGATTACGTTGGTCGCTGCACCGGTCACTGACTGCTCAACAATCTCCACCACCGGACGGCGTCCCGTACCCGTGTAATACTCAGTCACAAATCCGATGGCCATACCGGCGCCAAGCCCGATAATCGACGACCAGAACACTCCCATCCGAGTGACCTCGAAGCCTTCCGGCGCGATCCATTTTTCGGGTAACACACCCGTGATGATCAGGTAGCTGGCAATCAGCATCGCCACGGCTGCCAGCAACTCACCGCGGTTCAATGCCCGGGCCGGATCAACATTGTCGTCACCGGTCACGAAGAATGTTCCGAACACGCTGCAGAGAACTCCGGCGGCACCCAGCAGCAGCGGAAGTATGACAGCACTGAGACCGCCCATCGACCCCGTAAACTCGGACTTCAGCGCCAGTGTGGCGCCCAGCACCATGGCACCAACAATGGCACCAACAAAGCTTTCAAACAGGTCAGCACCCATGCCGGCGACGTCGCCGACGTTATCGCCCACGTTGTCAGCAATCGTTGCCGGGTTCAGCGGATGGTCTTCCGGTATGCCCGCTTCAACCTTGCCCACCAGGTCCGCACCCACGTCAGCAGCCTTGGTGTAGATTCCTCCCCCCAGGCGGGCAAACAGGGCCACTGAGGATGCACCAAAGGAAAAACCCGTCAGCACGGTGGTCAGCTGTGTGATCGAAGTGGCGTCGGTCCCCAGTATTCGACCGAAAATCAGAAACAATCCACCCAGTCCCAGAATCCCCAGGCCCACCACTGTCAGCCCCATAACGGAACCGCCGCCGAAGGCAATCAGCAGCGCCGGAGCCAGCCCGCGGCGTGCCGCCGCAGCCGTCCGCACGTTGGCCAGCGTTGCCACACGCATGCCAAAAAAGCCGGCCAGACCGGAAAACAGGGCCCCAATGACAAATGCCACGGCAATCAGCGGATGTGAACCCTCCGACAGCCCGGACAGATACATCAGTCCCGCGACCACCAGAATAAAACCCAGCATCACCGAGTATTCGGCCCGCAAAAATGCCATGGCACCGGCTCGAATACGAGCCGCCAGCATCTTCATGACCTCTGTACCAGGGTCCTCGCTGGCGATCGAACGATACCGCAACACACTGAAGGCCAGACCAATCAACCCGGCCACCGGGACCGCATAAATCAAATTATTCATAGTCTCTCCGCGATCTGAACACCCACGCCTGCCTGCAGGAGCAATTGAAACGAATGTCCGGACGGAATGAGTTCCTGACAGTTTGCGACTGTACGACTGAATGCTGGTTCCTGAGGTGAGAAATCTTTCGGCGACATCAGCAGCACCCAAACAACACGAGTGTTCGGTTTCAGCTGCTGCCGCGAAAGATGACGGCAGTGATCCTGCAGAAACCTAAAATCCAACGTTCCATGGCCTGTTCCAAAATCACTCGGCGATTTCTGCCCGTGGCAGAATGCCCTGAGGGCACGAGTGTGGTGTCGGCCAGAGAATATGCCGTCAGATCCTGGCGTTTTCCGAAATCTCTGCAACTTTCCAGCGGTTTCACCTCATGGAAATACCCGTTTTTTCGATGCGCCGTGGAAAGCTGGGAAAAATCCGCAGATCTGGCGGGGCGTTCGGAGGCGTCAGAACCGTTCCAGCAGACGGTTCAACTGCTGATTCACGGTCCGGTCAACTTTGTCGCCCAGCCGCTTCTGCAACTGGTCAGCCGCCAGAGTCTGCACAAGGGCCGCCGTGTCCGGTTGCGGTCGGGTGATGGTGCCACGAATCGGCAATCTGGCCGTCCGTCCACCGTTCGCCACTTTCTCCAGCGGAACGTCCAGAGTCAACTGCAACTGCCCCGCCAGACCCACGGACCCTGATGTTGCCAGCCGGTACCCGGCTGCCTCCAGCTGCAGCCCCTGATGGGTGACCATCCCCTGCTCCACCCGGAACGGTATCCGCTGCAGTGGCATGCCCACCTGGAATCGGCTGGTGTCAACGGCCGCTGCGGCCGCCAGATCGCGGCGTCTGGCCGCCTCAAGAACTGCCAGCAGCGGAGTCAGACCGCCACCCGGCGCTGCGGCCGCCTGGTGAATTGTCAACTCGCCGACCGCGTGGCAGTCCTTCAGAGAATTAAAATCCCACAGCAACTGTTCCACTCGCACGGACAATGCCCCCTGGACTTCCACGGCATCGGCCAGCAGCGGATTGACATAGCTCAGCCACGCTTCACAGAATTCCCGCGTCAGCTGCAGCTGCTCCACACGACTTCCGGCCCCCAGCGCCAGCCTGCAGCCCCACAAATCAAACTGCGGTGTCAGCACGGCCTGCCCGTTGTTCAGGCTGCACTGAATCGGAGCCGACTCCAGCAGATAGTCGGCCAGTGTCAGTCTGGCCTCCGCCGGCCCCAGCGTCACACCCCGAAACGTCGCCCGCTGCCAGGCCACAGTGCCGCCGCCCGTAAAATGCACCTTTGATCCGTCCGGCGGAGTCGTCTCCGAGTAGACCAGAGGGTCCCCGGAAAATGTCAGCTGCGTTGTGCCGGCCCCCACCAGTTCCACTCCCGAATTCGGATTAAACACGCGACTCTGCAGCACAGCGAGATCGTACTGCGTGTCCGCGGTGGCCCTGACAAAAAATCCGTCCTTTGTCGCGACACTGCCGCTCAGATCCGCTTCCAGTCCCGGAAGGCTCAAATGACCCGCGGTAATCTCATAGTCCGTTCCCGTGGAAAGTGGCAGCAGGGAAAGGCGCAGCTCCGCCTGGTCCACAATGAAGGCATGCTCCGAGATTATGCCTGTCTGAGGCTGAGTCGGTGCAGGCAGACGCCGACTGGAAACGGCCCGCAGAACTCCGCCCGGTGCATTCGCCACCTGCAGCGGAACAGCCTTCAGCTGCAGGCCAAACGGCTGGCCGGCAGCCGACTCAAAGCGGCATTCCACATTCGCCCGCTCGGACAGCCACCAGGCATCGTGCCACGGGGCAGCCAGCGTTTTCACGGCCGCAGCGGTCCCCTGCAGCTCCAGAGCACCCGATGGTATACTGTCACTGCCGAACGGAATCTTCAGAGCACTGCTTGTGCAACGCAGGTCTGCGGATGTCACAGTCAACCCAGTCAACTGCAGATCCGATCCCTCAACAGCCGCCAGCGTTTCAAATTTCAGTGCAGACTTCAGGCCAGGGGCCGGCAGATCACTGAACTGGCTCAGCAGCTGCCACAACTGCTGCGGATCGAGGGTCCCGGCAACCTTCCAAAGCTCCTGCTGCGGCTGACAATCCAGCGATCCACAGGGTGCAGTCAGCCGGGCGGTTTCCAGGCGAGGTGCGCCATCGGCAAGCATCCCGGCCGCCACCAGCTTTAACGAAGGCACCAGCTGTCGTCCCGCGGAATTCTGCAACTGCAGCTCACTCGTTCCTGCTGACAAGTCCCAGTGACCGGCCGCCCCACCCGGGGCTTTCAGCGACACCGTCAGCTGTCCGGACGACAGACTGACACCACTGGCCAGCCCAAGAGTCCTGCGGAGTGGGTTGATCAGTTCAGGCACAGATGCCGTGCAGACCAGCTCCAGCTGCCCGGCATTGCCCGCCGTACTGCCGGCCGCACGCAATTCCCCATTTCCCGAAACTGTCACACAGTCCGAGGCAATGCTTAACTCATCAATCGCCAGCCCATCGGTCGCCAGCGCAATCGCCCCCTCGGCAGTCACTGTACCGAGGGTGATCCATTCCCCCTCTGACCAGCTGTTGCTGCGCAGGCGAATGCCCGTCCCGTTCAGCATCAGGCGACCTGCCGCGCCACTGCTCAGCGATGTTCCGGCCAGCCGGGCATCCAGGCCACCACTGATCTCTCCTTCAGCTTCCAGACCACCGCCAACAGCCTCCAGAAATGGTCGCAGTGCTGCCAGCTTCAGCTTTTTGGCACCGGCCTGCAGCTTCTGCCGCCCTGACTCATCGAGCTGTGGATCAAAATGCAGCTCGAGGTCTGCAGATCCCGCGGAATCCTCAAGTCGCGCGGTCAGGCTGAGAGCCGGAAACTGATCAGCCGACTGCAGGCGCAGACTGCATTCCAGATCCCGCAGCACCGCAGACAACGCCTGGCTCTCGTCCGCCACGGGACCTGAACCGGACTGATGAACAGCCTCAACAGTTCCGCGACGAATCCGGATCCGCAGCTCAGGCAGACGGGGACTGCTGCCACCGTCGCTGTCCGAACCCGCCAGCCGCTCAAGTGTCGTCAGCAGATTGCTGCCCTCTGCGTTCGATCGCAGCGACAGTTCCGGATCCTCGATCAGGATCTCGGTACCCGCTCCCAAAGCCCGTGCCAGTTGCCACAGTGGCTGAGTTGTCGAAATGCGACTGACAGCCAGCAATGGTCGTTCCTGTCGATCGACAGGGCTGCCACTCAGATCTTCCACGATCAACTGCCGGATCTCCACCGGAGTCCACCAGTGCAGCGTGCAGCCCTGGAAATGCACGGCCCCGGCCAGTGCCGGAGCGAATTTCTGCAGCACAGCAGGAGCAGTACCGGTCCATGTGATCAGACTGGGTGCCAGCAGCACCAGCAGCGTCAGTAACAGCAGGACTTTCAGGGGGAACCGCAGGAAACCGCGTTTTCGCGGCGGTGTAACTGCTGCCACCTGCTCAGTTTCACTCTGCTCTTCCAGAGGCACCCGAACCATGTCCATACCTGCGCGAATCAGGGCGATATCCGGACACGCCCACGGACTCTTCCGTAAGTCGATGCATGCCGGCTCTACAGCAATCGGCACAGAACACGATTGCAGCGCACTTTCTGATTCTTCCCAAGAATCTTCCCGGTGAAGAGCTGCCGGTCAGAGAATCCAGGCAGACTTTTCCGTTCAGCGATTTCGCGAAACCAGGGCCGTCTGCTGATATCTGCGCAGCGGAACCGTCTGCAGGTCCTCTGAACGCAGCATGGATTCCCATTTCGCAATCCGACTGTGGTCGTCATCCGACAGACCTGTCGTGATCTGATGCTCCGCTCGCAGCACCGTATTCACCGCCGGACGACGGTCCAGCTCAACCACCACCGGCAGACTGCCGCCACGCTCGCGTATCGCCCGATTCACTTCAAGACGCGGTTCCGGGAACAGGTTATCCGGATGCAGCACCGAATTCAGCCGCGCCGTCCAGTCCCGCCACGTCAGACAGCGGTCAACCTGTTCCGCATCCTCCCAGCGGCATAACTCGATCCGATAGGTCAGGGCAGGGGAGGCCAGTACCAGCAGATTTCCAGCAGGCTCGAAGGACTGCCGAAACTCAGGATTCAGCTGAAACCGGATGAACTGAATTTCTGCGTCGCCCACTGTCTTCGCGCCTGCAGACATTTCCTGCAGATACTCTTCCGTTCGCAGTCTTCGGGTTTCCGTATGATGCCGGATTTCATCGAAGGTGACGCGAGTCTGAATCCGGCGCGATGCGCTGGCGACGACAAAATGCTTCTGCACCGGGTCGAACACACACAATTCATCGGCGAGTGCCACATAGTCAAAAATCCGACCGTTGTGACACAGTGTCAGACTGCTGCTGACGACGGTCCCCTCTCCATCCGGAGTCGCCGGATCCACGGCGCGGATCTGCGTCGAGATCTTCAGGCCCTGCGCGGCACACTCTTCTCCCGCCAGAAACGGCAGCAGTAACAGCCAGCCCAGTAACCGCAGCTTGTTCATGTCGGCAGTCCCCTGCCGCACAATTCAGTCGGCTGCAGTCTGCCACGGACCCGATCCGTCAATCTGCAGCCCTGTTTGCAGCGGCCGGGCTCCAGACTATCCGGTTCCGCCCCTGACACTCAACGCCGTTCCGGCCCGCCAGTCAGTCGGCTGCACAGTTTTCACACCGGCCACCGCCGAGATCGGCAAAAGCTGCCGACTAGCAGCTTGCACACAATCCATCACTCCGCCGCAGCCCCCGCTCGACGGTTGCCACGCCCGCCCGGACCGGTTGCGGTCGGTCCGGACGGACGGGCATCATTCGACTGAGACACATTCTGCAGAACGGCGGCTCCCGTCTGCGGATCCACCACAATCTCCGTGCCCTGTTCCGGAGGATCCAGAAACAGCAGCTGGGGTGAACTAATCAGGGATCTGTCCATTTTTGCCGCATCCCGGCCGGGGATTGCCCGCCCGGCCCCCGGGCGATTCTGGCGAACCACCTGCTGCAGCTCGGCCCGACGCTGTGGCAGCACACCTTCCATGTCGGACGCAATATCCGCCAGCCACTCGGGGTCATCACGCACCGCTCGTGACATCATCACTGCATACAAGGACACCTCAAACAGATTGCGATCCATCAGACTGTTGGTGACCGGAGTCAGAACTTTTGCCGCACCTGCCACCGCCGCAGAGGGAAAGTGCACGAACACATCCACATGCTGAGTCACAATGTGCGTGCCCCCGGTGTGGGGCGTCAGCGAATTGCGAAACCAGATCAGCGCCGATGCCTGCAGCGGACGCGGCAGCAAAATATGATGGTAGCTGCCCTCGCAGATCATCAGCGTCTGCTTCTCATCCTGATACAGAATGTCGGCAATGCCCTCCGAACCATCCACGGCCTCCGCCTCGTACTCCGCCGGGCCCGTCTGCCACATCTGGAAATGCGAAATCTCCATCACTCGCCAGGTGCTCACCGCAACATCCGGGTGCTTAATCAGATAGTGATAAACAGGCTGGTCGACAGCGTAACGCAGCACCGGCAGACGCCGGAACTGATTGCATTTCTGAATCACTTCAGATGCGCGTGCCCGCTTTTCAGGGCTCAGGCGATCCAGCGGAACATCCGATGCTGCTGATTTCTGCACCGCCGCTGTCGAGATGCCCGGTTCGATAATCTGAATACCCGCTCGGCGGGCCAGTTCTTCCAGTTGATCGGCGTGCAGCGAATCCGCCCAAAACACAGCCAGCAGGCAGGAACAGGCCAGACGGCCGATCAGCGAAAGCCTGTTCACACGGCAGCGACAGCGTGACTCATCGTCGCCGCAGTGCCGCGGAGTATTCCGCACCCGTATGACTTCCATGCCCGCCCCAATCCCTGCAGCATGCACGCAACGAATCCCCGGACATGCTGTGCATGTCTGCCGAGAACCGGACAAACGGAAGGCTGTGCCAAATCAGTACTGCCAATCGCCGACAGCACCGCTCGAACTGCCTGATCCGCCAGACTCCGGATTGCGGCCCCCTGCTTCCCCCCTTGGAAATCGGTCGTCGCAAAATCCGTCTGGGTGTTTTAATCGGAAAAGTCAATGCAGCTGATTGAGCAGAATCCGCAAAGACCGGAGCCACAAAACCCCTCGGTACACCCGGCCCCCCCCCAAAATCAGCCCGCGAAATTTTTTCCGTTTGCGAAAAGAAATCATTCCATCCCTATTGCAATGGAATCCGTGACAATTATACAACCGCGCGGTCGGTGTCGGCGGGAATTGCCGACTGACAACTCGTCAGTCGCTCCCGCTCTCGCAGATGGATCGAAAACCAGACAGCAGCGTCAGTACGGGATGGAGTCGGCCGGAACTGACCAGCATTTGCCGACTTCAGCCCGGTCCCTGTGGATGCAGCAGCTTCCCAGGTGCCGAATCAGATTTCCGGAGTAATCGCTGGTGGCTGATATCCAGGTTGATGCGGCGGACGGTGCAGCAAACGTCGCTGCAGGTCCGGATCTTGAAGAACCCCCGGGAAGCAGCGGGGCCCTGCGAAAACCGGCCGGTCTCGTCCGCTCGGCTCGCGGTGGCGAACCCGCAAAACCCACACCCGCCACCGGCGATTCCAGACTCAGATTTGACTCCGCACACACAGCCCGCGTGCCCGAACGACCCCAGGAAAATGAACGCACGGCGCTGTTTCGAGCCCGATTTTTCCCCGACACAACAGACAACGACTGGAATGACTGGCGCTGGCAGTCCCGACATCGCATCCGCACTCTCGAACAATTCGAACGCGTGCTGGATCTGTCGATCGAAGAACGCGATTGTCTGTCCATGGGCGGAACGCTCCTGCCCACCGCTGTGACCCCCTATTACATGAGCCTGCTGGATCCCCATGACCCGCTGCAGGCATTGCGAAAAACCGTTGTCCCCACCACTCGCGAATTCATACGCATGCCGGGTGAGGCAGATGACCCGCTGGGCGAAGACGGACACAGCCCGGTCCCCGGACTGGTCCATCGCTACCCCGATCGCGTCCTGCTGCTCCCACTCGACTTCTGCTCAACCTACTGCCGCTACTGCACCCGGTCGCGAGTCGTCGGGCACGGAGAAATTCAGCCCAATCAGCAGCGACTGGAAGCCATCTTCCACTACCTCGAAGATGCCGTCCAGGTTCGCGATGTCCTGATTTCCGGTGGCGACCCGCTGGCACTCAGCGACGAAAAACTCGACTGGATCCTCGGACGACTCCGCGCCATTCCACATATCGAATTCGTTCGCATCGGCACCAAAATGCCGGCTGTGCTGCCCCAGCGAATTACCCCTGAGCTGTGCAGTATGCTCAGGAAATATCACCCGCTCTGGATGAGCGTGCACTTCCTGCATCCCGACGAATGCACTCCCGAAGCCGCTCGTGCCTGCGCCCGACTCGCAGATGCCGGAATCCCCCTGGGATCTCAGACCGTTCTGCTCCAGGGCGTCAATGACAGCGTGGAGATCATGAAGGAACTGGTGCATAAGCTGCTGCTGATGCGGGTTCGCCCGTACTACCTGTATCAGTGCGACCCGATCAGCGGGTCCGCCCACTTCCGCACCCCGGTCTCCAAAGGTCTGGAAATCATTCAGGGCCTGCGGGGACACACCACCGGCTATGCAGCCCCCACCTATGTCATCGATGCACCGGGCGGTGGCGGCAAGATTGTCCTGCAACCCGAAACCGTCGTCGGACGTGACGGCAACGATCTGCTGCTGAGGAATTTTGAAGGACGAGTCTTCCGCTACCCGGACCCGGATGGCACCGTCGGCTCAACACTTGAAACTCTCAGCACAGCAACCGCCGCAGCCGTGCCGCACATGTAATCGGCAACCGCCGCAGTGCTCAGAAAAAATCGGCCTTCAGCCACAAAAAACCTCCTGCAGTGCAAACTGCAGGAGGTTTTTCTTTTGGACAACGCAGGCTGACAGCCGCACCCCAACTCACACGTCCGCCGTAGTCCACTGACCATTGATGCGTCGCCAGACACCACCAGGATTTCGATCCTGCAGCACAGCAGGCAGACGATGCTGACGCACTGCGTCGTAGCACTGCAGCATGCCAAATCGCGTCACTGAACCCGGTACCCCCACTGCCGTGAAGCCCGGGTGACCGGTCGCCGGAAATGGTCCGCCATGATTCATCGCCGACACCACCGCCACGCCCGTCGGCATCTTGTCGTTCAGCAGACGCCCCACCTTCGTACGCAGCACCTTCTCCAGACGATCACAGGCCGCATCGTCTGCTCCCTGAGTATCCGAGTAGATGGAACCCGTCAGGTTACCCTCCAGATGTTCGGCCAGTTCAGCCATCTGCTCAGTCGAATCCGCGTGCACAAACAGCGAACCATTGCCAAACGCTTCCGTCTGAAACACCTCCGGATGCTGCAGGAATTTTGCCGCGGAAACCTGCAGCAGCGTATTCTGACAGCAAACCCCGACACCGCCTCCCGCCTGACCACCAGTCACCAACTCGGCACCAGCCGCCAGAATCGTCTGCACAGCCTTCAGGAAACTGCTGCGAACACCCTCAGACAGCATCGTTCCCGCAGCGGCCGCCGAAAACCTGGCCGCAACCGCCGCTGTCAGCGCCGCTCCCTGAGCTCCTGCGGGCACGATCACCAGACCGGGATTGGTGCAAAACTGACCCGCCCCCATCAGACAACTGGCTGTAAACTCGTCCGCAATCTTCTCCAGACGCTCCGACAAGGCCCCCGGCAGCATAAACACCGGATTGATGCTGGACAGCTCCAGATAAATCGGCTTGCCCGCAGCGTCCGCCGCCGCCTTCAGCCGCAGACCTGTCTGACGAGCACCCGTGTAACCAATTCCGCCAATCCGCGGATCCGACACCAGCCGCAAACCGTCCTCATGAGATGTCCGGTAAATCAGCTGCACCAGCCCCGCCGGCATACCCGTGCTGCGCACAGCCGCCACAGCCGCCTCACCGAAAATCCGAGTCGTTTCCGGATGACTGGGATGCCCCTTGGCAATCACCGGATTCCCCGCTGCAATCGCTGCCGCAAAATCTCCGCCCGCAATACCGTTGTACGCATACGGAAAATTGTTCGGACCAAACACCACCACCGGACCCAGCTGGCCACACATCGAACGGATATTCACAGCCGTATCAATCGTCGGTACCCGCCACGATTCGTTCCGCGCCGTGGCAGCCGCCTGACGAATCTGATTCGTCGTTCGCGGCAGCTCCGCATCCTTCAGTCGCGGCGACTTCGCCAGCCCGGTCTCAGCATGCGCTGTTTCAACCAGCTGGTCCGCACGAGCCTCGATTTCCAGAGCGTATGCCTCCAGAAAGTCAGCAAATCGAGAACCCGGCCAGCCTCGCATTTCCCGAGCCGCAGCGGCTGATGCACCAATCACCGCATCAATCTCAGCCCACGAACTCACCGGAAATACCTGCGGCATCGGCTGCTGAACTGCGGGATTCACCGCCTGAAATGTGCCTGCAGCCTGAGATGATACCCAGGCTCCATTAAACAGTATCGGCTGAATGGACGTGCTCACAAACCAGACCTTCCTCGCAAAGTGATGCCACCGAAACTTCAGCCGAGCATCGGCGGAAGTCCCACCAGAGTACCCGCAGGAGCCTGCCCTTTTCAACCGCCACGCCAGCCTCTCACAACCCGGAGAAACGGCGGCTCACCGGCGAATCACCACCTCAGAACCCGTTCCCAGCAGCTCGAACACCTCGCGAATGTCCGCATCCCCCAGATGCAGACAACCCCGCGATGCCGCCCGGCCAATCGACTGCGGATCCGTCGTCCCGTGTATGCCAATGTGATCACCCAGTCCCAGCCAGTACTCACCCAGCGGGTTCTCCGGATCATCCGCCTCCACAACCCCGCCATCCGGATTGTACCACGTCGGATTCTCCAGCTTCTCGCGAACCGTGAAACGGCCCGTCGGAGTCCGACCGTCCTGACCAATCCCAATGCGATACTCCTGCACATACCAGCCATGCATGTGCACCGTCAGCGTGAACGCCGACAAATCCACCACGGCACCAAACGGTCCACGCACCACCTTCAGACTCTGACCCGCCTGCAGCTCCCGCGGCTCAACACCGTTCAGTCGCGCCAAATACTGCCACGGAAGCTCATACTCCCGACCAATCGACTCCAGTGTCTCACCCCACGCCACAATGTGCGGGTCACTGAACTGCCGCTCCGCAGACAAAAAAATCACCCGCGCCGATTCCCGCAGATCACTCGTCAGCAGCTGCCGCTGCTCCGGATACTTCCAATAGAGCGACGACAGCTCAGCATGCGATTCCAGCACCTCATCCCGCTGCCGCTGCTCCCGCGCCTTCCGCAGTCCAGCAGCCAGCTCTGCCGGCAAAGCCCGCTGCACCGCCCCGCTCGCTGACTGATCCACCTCCCACGACGCCTGACGCACACCCCCGTCAGCCGCTGACTCCGCAACTGACTCAGACGCCGACTCAACCTCAGACTCACGAACCGCCTCAGGCTCACTCAACTCAAACGACTCAGGCTCCGTCAAACCCACCCACTGGTCGTCCGCTGACTGCCGCGCCTGACCACCCGCTGACTTCTGCTCCGACAAATCACCCGCAGAACCCGAAATGTCAGACCAGTCCCCCGACTCCACTCCCGCAGACGGACGCAGACCAGCACCAGACCCTGAACGCACCACCACAAGGCCATCCGTCAGCACACGCGGCACCAGATCAAAACACCAGATGAAAAACAAACACGCAGCCACCGCGGTCAACCAGAGATGCCACGGAACAGACGGCTTCTGCTGCTCTGCAAACGGTTCCATCAAACACCTCCCTGCCGAAGTCCCCGCCGGAATTATGCCGACTCATAACCCGACGCTGCAGAGAATTCCCGCAGATCCGACAGTTCCCCGCAAGATCGGAAGTGAGCTGCAGCAGATTTCGGCAGTTTCTGCCGAACAGCGCAAATAAAAAACGAGCCGGGATAACCCGGCTCGCATCATCGCAATCGCCCGTCACCTCAACGCTGTTCCACACAATCAACGCTGTGGGACGCAGTCGTCACTGGCAACCTCTTCCTGAACCGAACCCAGCGGGCACAGCTCAGACCGCACAACACTCATGTTCCGAGGCGCCTCAACGCCGATCCGGACCGAATTGGGGCCAATCCGGACAATCGTTATCGAAATCTCGTCCCCAATCAGAATCCGCTCACTCATCTTCCGCGAAAGCACCAGCATTCCCTTCTCCTTGTGCAAAACCGTCATCCCTGAACGACAGCCAGCGACTGTCGGGCAATGTCAGGAACGGACACCCGTCATCATTTTGACATCGCCATCACAATGATAACAACCCCCAGCAACAACTCCAGCCTGTCGCAGCCACCGCTGCGCAATTTTCATGCACTTCACTAACATCCTCCGGTGCCTGTTTTTTAAGCACGCCCGACCTGCACAAAAACAGAGCAGCCCGCACCTCGCGGCTGGACTGCCATTTTGGCAATGAGGCTCCGGGCGGCTGGTCACCCGCTTTTCCACCCGAAATAGAATCCGCCAGTCCGGCCCCGCAGACGGGCAAACCGCCACGGAATGCCTACAATCCGCAGCATCCGAAATCAGCGGTCTTCGGGATCGTCGCGCCCCGAAGCTCAGAACCATCAGCGGCCTGGCTGGCATGCAAGCTATGACGACTCGGGATATCGTGATCAGGGGCGCTCGCGAGCACAATTTGCAGAGCGTCAGTCTTTCGCTGCCCCGCAACAAACTGATCGTAATGTCGGGTGTCAGCGGATCCGGCAAAAGCTCGCTGGCGTTCGACACCCTCTACGCCGAAGGACAGCGACGCTACGTCGAATCCCTCAGTACCTACGCCCGGCAGTTTCTCGGCCAGATGCCCAAGCCGGATGTCGATTCCATCACCGGACTCGCACCCTCCATCTCCATTCAGCAGAAATCCACCAGCCGCAATCCGCGCAGCACCGTTGGCACGATCACGGAGATTTATGACTTCCTGCGAGTCCTGTACGCTCGCGTCGGACAGGGCTACTGCTACGTTTCCGGTCTGCCCATCCGCGCTCAGTCCGCCGATCAGATCATCGACAGCCTGCTCAGCCAGCCGGCCGGCACCCGCTTCCAGATCCTCGCACCGCTCGTCGCCAACCAGAAAGGCGAATTCCGGGACCTGTTCGAAGACCTGATGAAGAAAGGTTACCTGCGGGCCCGCGTGGATGGCGAAACCATCAATCTGGCCGAAGCCCCGGCCCTCCGCAAACACCACAAGCACACCATTGACGTCGTCATCGATCGTCTCACCGCCGGACCAGGTCAGCGGACACGCGTTGCCGAGGCTGTTGAGCAGGCCTTGAAACTGGGTGACGGACGACTCATCTGCTCCGCCGATTCCGTCAGTGCCCGAGCGTCTGACAGCGGGCCCGAACGCCGCACCGCTGCCGGTCGCCGCCAAACCGCCGACTCCTCCGCCGACATGGTGGCTGAAACACCGGTCGAATACCGCAGGACCGTCGACCGCCTTTACAGCTCGCAATACTCCTGCCCGGAAAGCGGCATGAGCTACGAGCCGCCCAGCCCTCAGCTCTTCAGCTTCAACAGCCCGCTTGGAATGTGTACCGAATGCGGCGGCCTCGGCATGCGACACGGCTTCCCATTGCACCGCATGGTGCCTGATCCGGCCCGATCCATTCAGAAAGGTGCCCTGCTGCTGCTGGACTGGTCCAAACTGGGACGCTGGCCCAAACACATTCTCGCTGGTGCCGCTGCCGCCATCGAAGAAGACTGCGGACTGCCCGCCGATTCTCTGCTGAAAATGAAATGGCAGGACATGCCGCAGCAGGCCCGGGATCTCTGGCTGTACGGAACCGGCACCCGCCACATCACCTTCTCCTGGCGCAGTCGCGGCGGAGTCTGGAAGCACGGTGGCACCTGGGAAGGCTGGTCCAATCGCCTGCTGGAATCATGGCGTACCGCCGCCAACCCCATGCGCCGACGACAGCTCGAAAAGCACATGGAAGTCGTCACCTGCTCAGCCTGCCAGGGCGAACGACTCAATCGCCAGGCTCGCAGTGTCCGCATTCGCACCAGCCATCCGGCCTTCGGCAAAACAAACAGACCGGCAGAACTGAGCCTCCCGCAGCTCTGCGCCCTGTCCGTCCAGGAAGCCGCACTGTTCTTCGAAAAACTTGTACTCGATCCCGTCCAGCAAATCATCGCCGAAGAGGCCCTCAAGGAAATCCGCGGTCGACTCGGATTCCTGCTGCAGTGCGGACTCGATTACCTCACACTCGATCGCTCAGCACCCACACTGTCCGGCGGTGAGTCCCAGCGAATTCGACTGGCCGGACAGATCGGCTGCGGACTTGTCGGCGTCGTATACATTCTCGACGAACCATCCATCGGTCTGCACCCGCGCGACAACACCATGCTGCTCTCCAGCCTTGAACGGCTGCGTGATCAGGGCAATACCGTCATCGTCGTGGAACACGACGAAGAGACCATGCGGGCCGCCGACCACATCGTGGACTTCGGGCCGGGCCCCGGAGTTCTGGGCGGAGAAGTCGTCGCCGCCGGAAAACTGGACGACATCCTGAAATCCGAACGCAGTGTCACCGGTCAGTTTCTGTCCGGACGCCAGGTCATCGCCACTCCCAAAGTGCGCCGCGCCCCGGAACGCGGCAGCATCACCGTTCACGGCGCCCGCCACAACAATCTGCAAAACGTCACCGTCAGCTTTCCGCTCGGCCGACTGATCTGCGTCACCGGTGTCAGCGGCTCTGGCAAAAGCTCACTGGTCAACGATATCCTCTGGCAGGTTGTCAACCGGGAAGTCAATGGCGGCGTCGGAGAACCCGGGCTGCATGACCGGGTTGAAGGACTGGATCAGATCGACAAAGCCATCGATATCGATCAGTCTCCCATCGGCCGCACACCCCGGTCCAACCCCGCCACCTACGTCAAAGTCTTCGACGAAATCCGCAAACTCTACACACAACTGCCGCAGTCCAAACTGCGCGGATACAAGGAAGGTCGCTTCAGTTTCAATGTCGAAGGCGGACGCTGTGAAGCCTGCGAAGGCCACGGTGCGACCAAACTGGAAATGGACTTCCTCGCCGATATCTGGGTCCCCTGTACCGTTTGCGAAGGCCGGCGTTTCAGCCGCGAAACCCTCGAAGTCAGGTTTCGCGACAAGAGCATCGCTGATGTGCTCAATATGGAAATCCGCGAAGCCATCGAACTGTTCGATGCCTTCCCGAAGATTCGCCAGCTGCTGCACACACTGCGCGACGTCGGTCTCGATTACATGCAGCTCGGTCAGGCCTCACCCACTCTCTCCGGAGGCGAAGCCCAGCGCATCAAACTGGCCCGCGAACTCGGACGTCGCTCCACCGGTCGCACCCTGTACCTGCTCGACGAACCCACCACCGGACTGCACTTTGCCGACGTCCGCAAACTGCTGGAAGTCCTGCAGGGTTTCGTCGATGCCGGCAACACCGTCATCGTCATCGAACACAATCTCGATGTGATCCGCACAGCCGACTGGCTGATTGACATCGGACCGGAAGGCGGCTCGGGGGGCGGACGAGTCATCATCGAAGGCACACCCGAACAGGTCGCCGCCTGCGACCAGTCATATACCGGTGCAGCACTCCGCGATGTACTGCCCGGATTTCACCGCAAAAAACGCAGCACCTCACTGCCAAAGCGTCAGAAAAAAGCCGATCCCTTCGCAGCCGAACGATCCATCCGAATTGTCGGGGCAGGGCAGCACAACCTGCAGCAGGTCAGCCTCGAGGTGCCCCGGGAACAGCTCAGCGTCTTCTGCGGACCCAGCGGCAGCGGTAAAACATCACTCGCCATGGACACTCTGTACGCCGAAGGACAGCGACGCTACGTCGAAAGCCTGTCAGCATACGCCCGCCAGTTCCTCGGACAGATGCCCAAACCAAAAGTGGAAAGCATCCAGGGACTCAGCCCCGCTATCGCCATCGAACAGAAAACTGTCGGAGCCACGCCGCGTTCCACCGTCGGCACAGTCACCGAAATCTATGACTACCTGCGAGTTCTGTATGCCCGCCTCGGCACTATCTACTGCCCGGAATGCGGCGTACCGGCCGAGCAGCAGACCACCGATCAGATCGTGGAACGCATCCTCCAGCAGCCTGCCGGTACCCGACTGCTGATCACAGCTCCCGTGGAAATCGATCGCACCGTCCCCTTCAGTCGCCTCTGGGAACGACTGCAGGCCTCAGGCTTCGCCCGGGTGCGGGTGGACGGAGTCACGCACGGTCTGGAGGAAGCTCCGGAGATCGATCATCGTCGCCAGCACACCGTGGCCGTCGTCGTCGATCGCATTTCCGTGGATCCGGCCCAGCGCGGTCGCCTGACTGATTCAGTCGAAGCCGCACTGAATGTCGGTCGCGGAGCCATTCAGGTGGTGCTTGCCGATCAGGCCAAACCCGAACAAAACTGGAAGTCACTGCGATTCAGCCTCAACCTGTCCTGCAGCAGCTGCGAACGTTCGTTTGAACTGCAGACTCCGCAAAAATTCTCCTTCAACAGCCCGCTGGGCTGGTGCCGCAGCTGCGAAGGCCTCGGACGGGAATTCGGCGCCAATCAGGATCGACTGATTACCGGCCCTGAACGCTCGCTCCGCGACGGAGCTGTCGGTTCATGGCCCGATCCGGCCACCAATCCCGTCTTCGCCGCCATGCTGGAAGCTCTCTCCGAAACCTTCAGCCTCCCGCTCGATGAACCGTGGTACCGACTGACCCCGGCACAGCAGCGACTGGTACTGCACGGCGATGACGAAAAATGGGTGCAGGTCACCGCGACGCAGTTGCAGGCAGCAAAATCAGCGGCACCATTCCGCTTTCTTTATCGCGGACTGTACCCCTCCATCGAAGCCGCCTCCCGCCTGTCCTATGCCCATCGGCACTCACTGTCAGAAATGGCCGGTGAACGTGACTGTTCCGCCTGCGGTGGAACTCGACTGGAGGCCGATGCGGCGGCGGTGCAGCTCCGCAGCACCACGCTGCCGCAGCTCTGCCGCATGCCACTCTCTGAATCCCTCGCCTTCCTCAACAACCTGAAACCGAACAAGGCCGAAAAGAAAATCGCCGGTGACCTGCTCAACGAAGCGGTGCACCGCCTGACCTTCCTCGTCGATGTCGGACTCGACTACCTGACGCTGGATCGCGGGATGCCCACATTGTCCGGTGGCGAATCACAGCGCATTCGCCTGGCCGGTCAGGCCGGCCGATCGCTGACCGGAGTCCTGTATGTGCTTGATGAGCCCACCATCGGCCTGCATCCGCGTGACAACGGTCGCCTGCTGGCCGCACTGAAACGCCTCCGCGACCTCGGTAACACCGTCCTGCTCGTCGAACATGACCGCGAAGTCCTCGATGCAGCCGACAGACTGTATGACTTCGGCCCTGGAGCCGGACGACTGGGAGGAACCGTTGTTGCCTCGGGTACGCCCGCTGAACTGAAGCAACAGGCCGCACTTTCGCTGACCGGCGGTTACCTCAGCGGAGCCCGCAGCATTCCACTGCCACCGCAGCGCAGAAATGCCACCAACGGCCCGTTCCTGGAACTGCTCGGAGCCTCTCAGAACAACCTGCGACAAATCGATCTGCGCATCCCGCTGAAAACCCTGACCTGCATCACCGGAGTCAGCGGTTCCGGCAAAAGTTCACTGATCATGAATACCCTGGCACCAGCGGTCGCCAAAAAACTCAGCCTCAGTACGGAATCACCCGGAGTGTTCCGCGAACTGCTGGGCGTCGAACAGCTCAGCAAAATTGTGATCGTCGACCAAAACCCCATCGGCACCACCCCCGCCTCCAACCCGGCGACCTACGTCGGAGTCTTTGACGAAATTCGGGAACTGTTCTGTCGCATGCCGGATGCCAAAGTCCGGGGTTATCGACCGGGCCGCTTCAGCTTCAATCGACCCGGAGGACGCTGCGAAGACTGCGAAGGCATGGGGCAGAAGAAAATCGAAATGCACTTCCTGCCGGATGTCTGGGTCGAATGTCCCACCTGCCGCGGGCGACGTTTCAATACCGAGACCCTGGCCGTTCGAT
>SXGQ01061741.1_pt1 | contig 28605 bp, 20 predicted proteins | sample 3178371 | NCBI WGS metagenome assembly SXGQ01 (sample SAMN11356859, study PRJNA531348) | freshwater metagenome | isolation source: freshwater sample F1-20 | place: China: Fuxian Lake, Yuxi | collected 2017-12-25 | reverse complement strand
GATCGCTATGGCTGAGGCAAATTGGGCATCCGGCTTTGATAAGCATCCAAATGCTGGCGATAAGCAGTATCCACCATATCTACCAGTTGCTAAATGGTACTTCGGACGCCAGGTTGCAAAGCCCCGTGCGGAGGCGTCCGACGTCGCCAACGCGGTGCTCGACGGCGCCGACGCGGTGATGCTGTCCGGCGAGACCAGCGTGGGGGAGTACCCGATCCAGACGGTGCGCACGATGGCGCGGATCATCGAGTCCACCGAGGACCACGGCCTGCCGCGCATGGCCGCCTACACCTGGCAGGCGAAGACCCGCACCGGCATCATCTGCCGTGGTGCCTCGCAGGTGGCCGAGGCCATCGACGCGCGCTACGTCGTCGCGTTCACGACGATCGGTGGGTCCGCCCGCCGCATGTCGCGCTACCGCTCGCACATCCCGGTCATCGCGTTCACGCCCGACCCCATGACCCGCAACCAGCTCGCGCTCACCTGGGGCGTCGAGACGTTCCTCGTGCCCGAGGTCAAGCACACCGACGAGATGGTGCTGCAGGTCGACAAGCGGCTGCTCGAGGTCGCGCGGTGCTCGCACGGCGACGAGGTCGTCATCGTCGCCGGCGCCCCGCCCGGCATCCCTGGCTCCACCAACGCGCTGCGCATCCACCGCATGGGCGATGCCATCAACCGCGTCGTGCCCGCGTACGAGCACCCCGCCGAGGAGAACTGAGCCCGGCGTCGATGCTCGACGCGCGGGTGTCGGCGGGGCGACGTACGGTGGGGACATGACTGAATCGAACACGTCGTCGAACACGTCCTCCGAGTCCTCTGCGGACTCCGCGCCCGGGTCCGACGTCATCGGTGCGGACGCCGGCGGCACCACCGAGAAGGACCCGCAGGACTGGGTCACCGGCGACGAGCCGATGACCGGCGCGCAGCGCTCGTACCTCGACACGCTCGCCCGCGACGCCGGCGAGACGCTCTCGGCCGACCTCACGAAGGCGGAGGCCTCCGAGCACATCGAGCGGCTCCAGGAGCAGACGGGGCGCGGGTCGGACTGACGGTCCGCGGGCGCGCTGGTGCCGACTGCGGGACTCGAACCCGCACGCCCTCTCGGACAACGGTTTTTGAGACCGTCGCGTCTACCATTCCGCCAAGTCGGCGCGCCGCGCGTGCCCGCTAACCTTCTCACGTGACCAGCCGACCGACCGAGACGCCCCGCACCGACGAGACCCCTGTGACCGGTGAGCCCGTCGACCGTCCCCGTGTCGTCATCGCCGAGGACGAGGCACTCATCCGGCTCGACCTCGCCGAGATGCTCGCCGAGGAGGGCTACGACGTCGTCGGGCAGGCTGCGGACGGTGTCGAGGCCGTCGAGCTCGCCACGGCCCTGCGGCCCGACCTGGTCGTCATGGACGTCAAGATGCCGCGGCTCGACGGCATCGCGGCGGCACGTCGCATCGCGGGGGAGCGGATCGCGCCCGTCGTCATGCTGACCGCGTTCAGCCAGCGCGACCTCGTCGACCGTGCTCGCGAGTCCGGGGCGATGGCGTACCTGGTCAAGCCGTTCACGGCCTCCGACCTCGTCCCCGCCATCGAGATGGCCCGCAGCCGGTTCGCTGAGCTCGCGGCACTGGAGGCGGAGGTCGAAGACCTCACCGACCAGCTCGCCACCCGCAAGGTCGTCGAGCGCGCCAAGGCGCAGCTGCAGGCTGCCCTCGGGCTCAGCGAGCCGGAGGCGTTCGGGTGGATCCAGCGGACGGCCATGGACCTGCGCATGCCCATGCGCACGGTCGCCGAACGGGTCGTGGAGCACGGTGTGCCGGGTGCCGATCCCTCACCCGAGTGAGCGATCCGTATTACAAGTTGACTACGAAACAGGACTTTCACACGAGCCCGACCTGCGCGACCCCCTCGGCGACTAGTTTCGTCCTACGGCTCGACCCGTCGGGGGTCGGACCAGAGTTCCCGGAGGATCAATGAAGCGCAGTACCAGGACCATGCGGCTCGCCGCGGTCGCCGCGGCCGGCGCGCTCGTGCTCGCCGCCTGTGGTGGAGGCAGCGGCAGCGACGACGAGAGCAGCGACAGCGGCGACAAGGCCTCGGCCTCCAAGGCCGACGGCACGCTGACGATCGGTACCCTGCTCCCGCAGACCGGCAGCCTCGCGTTCCTCGGCCCGCCGGAGTTCGCGGGCGTCGACCTCGCGATCAAGGACATCAACGCCGACGGCGGCGTGCTGGGCAAGGACGTCAAGGGCGTCAAGGGCGACTCGGGCGACACCGACTCGGGCATCGCCCCGGCCGAGACCGACAAGCTGCTCGACGCCGGTTCCGACGTCATCGTCGGTGCCGCGTCCTCGGGCGTCTCGATGACGGTCATCGACAAGATCATGTCGGCCGGCACCGTGATGTTCTCGCCCGCCAACACGTCGACCGACTTCGACAAGGGCGACTACGCGAAGCCCGACCTGTACTTCCGCACCGCGCCCTCGGACATCCTCCAGGGTGCCGTGATGTCGAACCTGCTCGTCCAGGACGGTCGCCAGAACGTCGCGATCCTGGCCCGTCAGGACGCCTACGGCGAGACGCTGGCCTCGGAGATCAAGAAGGGCCTCGAGAACGCCGGTTCCAAGGTCGCCGCGACGGTCTTCTACGGCGAGAACGCGCAGTCCTACGACTCGCAGGTCCAGGAGATCGCCGACAGCAAGCCGGACGCGATCGTGCTCGTCGCCTTCGAGGAGACCACGACGATCATCCCGCAGCTGGTGCAGGCCGACGTCGGCCCGCAGAAGGTCCCGACGTACTTCGTCGACGGCAACACGGCCGACTACAGCGGCAAGCTGCCCGAGGGCACGCTCGAGGGCACGAAGGGCACCATCCCCGGCGCCGAGACGTCCGGTGACTTCAAGAAGCGCCTCCTCGAGGTCGACCCGAAGCTGAAGGACTACTCCTACGCGGCCGAGTCCTACGACGCGGTCGTCGTGTCGGCGCTCGCGGCCATCAAGGCCGACAGCGACGCGGGCGACAAGATCGCCAAGGAGATCCCGGGCATCACCGAGGGCGGCGAGAAGTGCACGACGTTCAAGGACTGCGCCGCGCTTCTGAAGGACGGCAAGGACATCGACTACGACGGTGTCTCCGGTCCGATCGAGCTGGGTGAGACGGGCAGCCCGACGGCCGCCTCCATCGGCATCTACGAGTACGGCGCCGACAACACCTACAAGGCGGTCGACTACATCAGCGGCACGATCTGAGCCACTGACGTCGAGCACGTCCCGCACGAGGCCCCCGGGTTCCACCCGGGGGCCTCGTCGCGTCTGGTGGTTTGCTGATTCCCATGACCTGAGGCGGACCAGCAACCCACCACGGTCTTCTTCCACTCACCTGCGGATGACACCGAGGGTGAGTGAGAGATTCCCAGGTCGACCTGGGAATCTCCGCGACGCGCGACGCGCGACGCTCGGACGGCTCCCAGGCGGCGCAGCGCGGGCACCGGGCACGATTTCCTCAGCCACGCACGGAAAGCTCTCCGTGCCTAACTGAGAGAACCGTGCCTCGCGGGAGGAAACCGGGCAACGGGGAGAGAACCGTGCTCCGCGGGAGATTCCCAGGTCGAGCTGGGAATCTCATCGACGCAGGACAGCCGGCTGACTCGTAGGCGGCGCGGGGCAGTCGCCAGGCACGGTTTCCTCAGCCAGGCACGGAAAGCTCTCCGTGCGTGGCTGAGAGAACCGTGCCTCGTGGGAGAAAACCGGGCAGCCGGGAGGAAACCGTGCCTCCCGGGAGATTCCCAGGTCGACCTGGGAATCTCGCCTCCAGACGCACGAAGGCCCCCGACGCGCGCGTCGGGGGCCTTCGGGGTCGAGCCGGGGGGAGCGGTCAGCTCGCCTTCTTGCCCAGCGTGCCGAGGTAGAGCTCGATGACCTTCGGGTCGTTGCCGAGGGAGCGGCCGGTGCCCGAGTAGGCGGAGCGGCCCTGGTCGAGGACGTAGCCGCGGTCGCAGATCTGCAGGCAGCGCTTGGCGTTCTGCTCGACCATGATGACCGAGACGCCGGCCTTGTTGATGTTGCGCGTCTGCACGAACACCTCGTCCTGCAGGACGGGGGAGAGGCCAGCGGAGGGCTCGTCGAGCAGCAGCACCTGCGGGTCCATCATCAGGGCGCGACCCATGGCGACCATCTGGCGCTCACCACCGGACAGTGAGCCGGCCCGCTGCTTGCGGCGCTCGCCGAGACGCGGGAACAGGTCGGTGACGAACGCGAAGCGCTCCGTGAACGTCTTCGGCGCCTGGTAGCAGCCCATCTCGAGGTTCTCCTCGATCGTCAGGCTCGGGAACACGTTGTTCGTCTGGGGGACGAACCCGATGCCCTTGGTGACCAGCTGGTCCGCGCGCTGGTTGGTGATCTCCTCACCCTTCAGCGTCACGCTGCCCTCGTGGATCGTCACCAGGCCGAACAGCGACTTCAGGAGCGTCGACTTGCCGGCGCCGGTCGGGCCGATGATGCCGACGAGCTCGCCGGGCTGGCAGTACAGGTCGGCGCTGTTGAGGATGTTCACGCCGGGCAGGTAGCCGGCGATGAGGCCGTCGGCGCGCAGGATGGCCCCGTCGGCTCCCTTCTGGTGCTTCGCGCGCTCCTCGGCAAAGTTCGCGTCGCGTGCGGCCTCGCGTCCGGCGTCCTGGCCGGGCTCGTGGATCTCTGCCATGTCAGGCCTCCTGGTCGAGCTCGGCCTCGGTGGCCTGCTCGAGCTCGGTCTCGTCCAGCTCGGTGATGTCGGTGTCGTGGTGCGCGCCCAGGTAGGCGTCGATGACGGCCTGGTCGGACATCACCTGGTCGGGGGTGCCCTCGGCGACGATCTTGCCCTGCGCCATGACGATGACCCAGTCGGAGATGTCGCGCACCATGTCCATGTCGTGCTCGACGAACAGCACCGTGCGGCCCTCGTCGCGCAGCGACTTCACGTGGCCGAGCAGCGACTGCTTGAGGGCCGGGTTCACGCCGGCCATGGGCTCGTCGAGCATGATCAGCTCGGGGTCGACCATGAGCGAGCGGGCCATCTCCAGCAGCTTGCGCTGGCCACCCGAGAGGGAGCCGGCGAAGTCCTCGCGCTTGGCGTCGAGCTTGAACCGGGCGAGCAGCTCGTCGGCGCGTTTCGTGATCGAGTCCTCCTGGCCGGACCAGAGGGCACGGAAGGGGGCGGACCAGAAGCGCTCGCCGCGCTGGCCGGTGGCCCCGAGCCGCATGTTCTCGATGACGGTGAGGCGCGAGAGCACCTTCGTCAGCTGGAACGTGCGCACCATGCCACGACGGGCGACCTTGTAGGCCGGCACCTTCTGCAGCGACTGGCCGTTGAACGACCACTCGCCGGTGTCCGGTGCGTCGAAGCCGGTGAGCAGGTTGAACAGCGTCGTCTTGCCGGCACCGGTCGGGCCGATCAGCGCCGTGATGACGCCACGCTGGATCTCGACGTGCTCGACGTCGACGGCCTTCAGGCCGCCGAACTGCCGCGTGATGGAGGAGCCGACGAGGATCGCGTCGGGCTTCTTCACACCGGGCGTGTTCGCGACCCCGGCCAGCGGGTCGGTGGTGGGGGTGGTGTCAGCGGGCATCGATCGCCAGCTCCTTCCGGTCGCCGAAGATCCCCTGCGGTCGGTAGATCATCAGGAGCATGAGGCCCAGGCCGACGAGGATGAGTCGGACGAGGCTGGCCTGGATGTCGCTCATCGCCCAGTCGGGGATGAGCGGGTTCGAGCCGGACGTGGCCTGGCTGAAGAACGAGCCGATGCCGCCCATGAGGAGCCAGAAGATCATGGCGCCGATGACGGGACCGAGCACGCGGGCCGCGCCGCCGATGAGCAGGGCGGTGTAGGCGAAGAACGTCACGTTCGTGGAGTAGTCGCTCGGCACGACCGACGCCTGCTTCAGTGCGAGGAAGAGGCCGGCGAGACCACCGAAGACACCACCCAGCACGAGCGCCTGCATCTTGTAGGCGAACACGTTCTTGCCCAGCGAGCGGACGGCGTCCTCGTCCTCACGGATCGAGCGCAGCACGCGTCCCCACGGGCTGCGCATCAGCAGCCAGACGAAGAGGCAGCCGAGCGCGACCAGGATCCAGCCGACCGTCAGCGACCACAGGTCGTCCTGGCGGAACCGGACGACGCCGAGGTCGACGCCGCCGGAGTAGGGGTTGAGGTCCTGGAACGTCTTGGCGAAGCCGGTGAGGCCGTTCGAGCCGCCGAAGACGTCCTTGGTCTCCACGGCACCGAACACCAGACGCAGGATCTCCGCCGTCGCGATGGTGGCGATGGCCAGGTAGTCCGCGCGCAGGCGCAGCGTCGGCACACCGAGGACGAGCGCCAGCACCACGGGGGCGAGGAGCGCGACGACGACGCCGAGCCAGAACGACTGGTCGTAGGTGACGACGGTGACGGCGAGGCCGTAGGCGCCGACCGCCATGAAGCCGGCCTGGCCGAAGTTCAGCAGGCCGGTGTAGCCGAAGTGGATGTTGAGGCCGATGGCCGCGAGGGCGAAGACGATCGCCTGCGGTCCGAGCGCCTGCGACAGAGCGGCGTTGAGGATGGTTCCGAAGTCCATGGGAGTCCCTTTCAGCCGATCCGCTCGGCGCGGCCCAGGATGCCCTGGGGCCTGATCAGCAGGATGAGGATGAGCACCACGAGGGCGCCGACCTCCTTGATGGACGACGGGACGCCGGGCCAGATGCCGATCTGCAGCGTGCCGACCTCCACCATGATGCCGATGATCATCGACCCGACCAGCGCGCCCCAGATGGTGCCGAGGCCGCCGAGGGTCACGGCCGCGAACACGAGCAGCAGCAGCTTGAAGCCCATGAGGAAGTTGACCTGGCTGTTGACCGCCAGCAGGCCGCCGGCCAGACCGGTCAGGGCGCACCCGAGGACCCAGACGGACCGCACGACGCCGTCGACGCGCAGGCCGGACGACGCCGACAACGCGGGGTTGTCGGCGACGGCGCGCATCGACTTGCCGAGGCGGGTCTTCATGAGGACCACGCAGGTGACCGTCAGCACGACGATCGAGACGAGGATGATCGCGATCTCCTTGTCGGCCAGCGCGAACGGGCCGTAGGACTTGCGCGTCTGGTTGACGTACTGCGAGAGCGACTCGCGCGAGCCGCCGAAGGTGTACTGGAAGACGTTGCGCAGCAGCAGACCGAAGCCGATCGAGACGATCATCATCGCGATGATGCCGATGCCCTTGCTGCGCAGCGGCTTCCACAGGAACTTGTCCTGGAGCCAGCCGAACGCCGCCGAGGCGAGGACCGCCACGACGATCGCGAGGATGACCGGCAGCCCGAAGGCGCGGTTGGCGACGTAGGTGGCGATCGCGCCGAAGGTGATGATCTCGCCGTGCGCGAAGTTGGTGAGCTTCGTGGTGCCGAAGATCAGCGACAGGCCGAGGGCGGCGAGCGCGATGATGAGGCCGAACTTCACGCCGTTGACCATGGCGCCCGCGAAGCGCTCGCCGAGCGAGGGTCCGGCCTGCTCGACGACGCCGATCTGGAACTGGGCGAAGTTGCCGCCGTCCAGGAGCGCGTCGACCGTGCGCTTGTTGCTGCCGGCGAACTGGATCCCCGACGGCAGCGTGTCGGTGTCGAGGGTGACGACGTAGCTGCCCCGCTCCGGGATGGCGATGAAGGCGCGTCCGTTCGGGTCGGTCACCGCCTCGCCGACCTCGGTGCCGGAGGAGGAGGCGACGCTCAGCGTCGCTCCGGGGATCGGGGCCTTGTCGTCACCGCTGTTCTGCAGCGTGACGCCGATGTAGGCGCCGTCCGGCGGGGTGGCCGGCGCCGTGGGCGCCGTCGGGCTCGCGCTGGGCGTGGGCGTGCTGGTGGCCGAGGCGCCGAGTGGCACCAGGACGACCAGACACGCCAGGAACGCCGACACGAGGACCTTGGATGTCAGTCGCACGCAGGACTCCTGGAGTTCGGGCAGCGCTTGTGGCGCCGTCGTCCCGGGGACTATATCCCCGCCGGGGTCCGAGGTGGCCCCTTCGCGGAAGTCCACAGGTAACAGTTCTGTGAAGTCCGCTCAGGCCAGGGAGACGGCGAGCTGGGTCAGCAGCGGCGCCACGAGGAGCGCCGGCAGGAGGTCGGCGACCGGCAGGGCCTTCAGGTCGAGCAGGCGCAGCGCCACCCCCACGAGGACGAGTCCGCCCGTGGCGCCCAGCGCGTCGAGGTGGGCGGCCGGCAGCGCCTCGCCGAGTGCCAGCCCGACGAGCGTCAGCGACCCCTGCACGACCAGCACGGCCAGCGCGGAGGCCATCACCCCGACCCCCAGCGCGGCGGCGAAGGCGAGTGACGCGAAGCCGTCGAGCGCCGACTTCAGGAGCAGCTGCTCCGCCCCGCGTCCGAGCCCTTCGTTGATCGAGCCGAGGACGGTGAGGGGGCCGACGCAGAAGACGAGCGAGGCGACGACGAAGCCCTGGACGAAGCGGTCGCGGTCGCCGCCGTCGCCCCGTGCGAGGGCGCGCTGCAGGACCCCGCCGAAGGACTCGAGCCGGTCCTCCAGGCGCAGGAGCGAGCCGACGAGGCCACCCACGAGCAGCGAGCCGAGGACGATCAGCGTCGGCGCGCCCCGCGGCGTCGCGTCGACGAGGGCGTCGCTGCGGACCGCGAGGGCGGCGTCGGCCGCGATGAGCAGGGTCACGAGACCGAGCGCGGAGGTGACGGTCGTGCGCACCCGTTCGGGCAGCCGATGGCCGACCAGCAGGCCGAGCCCGGACCCGACGAGCACGGTGGCCACGTTGGTGAGCGTGCCGCTACCCACGAACATGTAGGCTCCTCTCGCTCGTTGAAGATCGCACGACCCGACCGGGCCATGGTGACAGCCGTCCACCCGGGGTCGCGCCCGACACCCGCCGAGGACGTCATGGCCACTCGCTCGCCGATCGTGATGCGCGACGCGGTGCCCGAGGACGCGGCCGAGCTCGTGGCCCTCTGGGCCGAGTCGGCCGCGGTGAGCGACGAGGAGGGTGCGGAGGCGTTCTCCTACCAGTCGCTGTTCCGCGAGCCGAGCGCCACGGAGGCGGAGTCGGCGATCGAGCAGACCCTCGCCAAGCCCGGCAAGCGCATCATCGTCGCCCTCGTCGACGACGAGATCGTGGGTGCGACGGTGTGCGACCTGAGCACCCTGACGCCGATCACGCTCACCCCCATCCTCATCGTCACCGACATCCAGGTCTCGCCGCGTCACCGTCGGCGCAACGTCGCCGCGACACTGCTGTCGGCCGCTGCGACGTACGGCGAGGAGAACGCCTGCGAGATCGTCGTCGCGGCGATCCCGCTGATGGCTCGCGAGCCGCACCGCTACCTGACGAAGATCGGGTTCACCCAGGTCGCCGCCGTCCGCGCCATCCAGGCCAGCCGGCTGCGCTCCCGGCTCAGCTCGAAGGCCACCCACTCCCGCGACACCGGCAAGCTCATCGCCGTCCGCCGCACCCTGCGCCGCCGCCAGGACGATCGCCGCTCCGGCCGGGTCTGAGGTTCATTCGTCCTACGCGCGGGCGTGGTCGTGGTCGTGGTCGTGCGCTGCCTGCGGGGGTCGTGACCTTGCTGGTGCGGTGCCTGCGGGGGCGTGGCCCTGCTGGTGCAGTGCCGCAGGGGGTCTGACCTTGCGCTGCGCTGCCTCGGCGTTCGCCGGGGCTGGTCTCCGAAAGGGCCTCGACCGGCAGCGGGCCTGGGGCTGGTTCCGGGTCTCGGGGCCTGGCCCGAGCTCGCCTTTGGACGCACGATCCTTCTTTTCTGCGTTCTGGGGCCAAGGTTCTGCGTTGGCGCGTCCTATCGGTGGATCGATGGCGGCCGGGGCGCGGTAGTGATTCTCCCTTCGCGTGGAACGGTTCACGAGAAGGGAGAATCTCGCGTCCCCCCAACGCAAAGGGCACCCACGATTCTTCATTCGCGCGCCTGAGGTCGAACGCTTCTGCGTTGGTGACGGGATCCCGTAGGAAACGCAGAAGCCTTGGAGTCCCACGCATGAACGCAGATCCTGGTGTTCGACGCGGGGTCACAGCCCGAGACCCCAGACCAGCGCCGCCGCCAGCCGCCCGGTCGAGGCCCTTGCGGAGACCACCCCCAGCGCCGGCCGAGGCAGCGCACCAGCAGGTCGAGACCCCCTGCGGCAGCGCACCACCGAGCACACGCCCCCTGCAGCAGCGCACCAGCAGGTCGAGGCCCCCGCTCCGCAGCGCACCACCACGACGACACCACCCCACGACGACGCACACGAGGCACACGCCGCAGGCCACTGTCCGCCGGTGCGTCTAGAGTCGACGACGTGGATCGACTGCTGCTGATCGACGGTCACTCCGTCGCCTACCGAGCCTTCTTCGCCCTGCCCGTGGAGAACTTCTCCACGACCACCGGGCAGCACACCAACGCAGTGTTCGGCTTCACCTCGATGCTCATCAACGTGCTGCGCGACGAGCGCCCGACGCACGTCGGCGTGGCGTTCGACGTGTCGCGGCAGACCTTCCGCACGCAGGAGTACGCGGAGTACAAGGGCAACCGCAGCAAGAGCCCCGACGAGTTCAAGGGCCAGGTCGGGCTGATCAAGGACGTCGTCGCCGCGCTCGGCATCACCGCGTTCGAGAAGGACGGCTTCGAGGCCGACGACGTGATCGGCACGCTCACCACGCAGGCTCAGGAAGCCGGCATGGAGGTGCTGATCTGCACCGGCGACCGCGACGCGCTCCAGCTGGTCACCGACACCACCACCGTGCTCTACCCGCGCAAGGGCGTCTCCGACCTCGCGCGGATGACACCGGCCGCGGTCGAGGAGAAGTACGGGGTCACCCCCGAGCACTATCCCGAGATCGCCGCGCTCGTCGGCGAGACGAGCGACAACCTCCCCGGCGTCCCCGGGGTCGGGCCGAAGACGGCAGCCAAGTGGATCAACCAGTACGGGTCGCTCGAGGCTCTCGTCGCCGACGTCGACGCCGTGAAGGGCAAGGCGGGGGAGTCGCTGCGGGCCCACCTCGACGACGTGCTCCGCAACCGGCGCATCAACGCGCTCGTGCGCGACCTCGACCTCCCGGCCAAGCCCACCGACCTCGCGTTCAGCACCGAGTGGAACCGCGACGCCATCCACGAGGTGTTCGACGCCCTGGAGTTCGCGGCGCTGCGCACCCGCCTGTTCGAGTACCTGGGCGGTGGCGACGAGTCGAGCAGCGACGAGGCGGCCGTCGAGGTCGTCGTCGACCGACCCGCCGCCGGAACGCTCGCGGCGTGGTTCGAGGAGCACACCGGAGCCGAGCCGGTCGGGGTCGAGGTCACGGGTGTGCTGCGCCCCGTCGGTGCACGGGTCGACATGCTCACCGTCGCCACGGCGGCGGGTCGTGCGGTGAGCCTCGCGCCGGAGTCGCTCGACCAGGCCGACGAGGAGGTGCTCGCCTCGTGGCTGGCCGACGCGGAGCGCCCCAAGGTCATGCACGACGCGAAGGGGCAGCGGCACGCGCTGGCGGCGCAGGGCTGGTCGCTGGGCGGTCTGGCGGCCGACACCGCGCTCGCCGCCTACCTGGTGCGTCCGGACCAGCGCTCCTACGACCTCGCCGACCTCGCGCTGCGCGCGCTGAAGCGCGACCTGAGCCCGGCCGACGACTCCGGCCAGCTCGCCTTCGACGACGACACCGCGGGCGTCGAGGGTGCCGCCCAGCGGGCCCGCGCCGCGCTCGACCTGTGGGGCGTGCTCGCCGAGGAGCTGGAGCAGCAGGAGGCGCTCACGCTGCTGCGCGACGTCGAGCTGCCCCTCGTGCACGTGCTCGCTGCCGCCGAGACCGCCGGCATCGCCGTCGACTCCGAGCACCTCGACGCGTTGCACGAGGAGTTCACCGGTCGCATGACGGCAGCGGCGGAGGAGGCCTACGAGGCGATCGGCCGCGAGGTGAACCTCGGGTCGCCCAAGCAGCTGCAGGAGGTGCTCTTCGACCAGCTGGACATGCCGAAGACCACGCGCACGAAGACGGGCTACACGACCGACGCCGAGGCGCTGCAGCAGCTGTTCGTCAAGACCGGTCACCCGTTCCTGGAGCACCTGCTCGCGCACCGCGACGTGACGCGTCTGCGGCAGACCGTCGAGGGCCTGCAGAAGACCGTGCAGCCCGACGGCCGGATCCACACGACCTACTACCAGACCATCGCGGCGACCGGTCGGCTCAGCTCGGCCGACCCGCACCTGCAGAACATCCCCATCCGCACCGAGTCGGGTCGGCGGATCCGCGAGGCGTTCGTCGTCGGCGAGGGGTACGAGACCCTGCTGACCGCCGACTACAGCCAGATCGAGATGCGCATCATGGCCGACCTGTCCGAGGACGCCGACCTCATCGAGGCGTTCCGCTCCGGGCACGACTTCCACACCGTGATGGCGGCGAAGGTCTTCGAGCGCGAGCCCACCGACATCGACGGGGGACTGCGGGCCCGGATCAAGGCGATGAACTACGGGCTGGCGTACGGGTTGTCGGCCTACGGGCTGAGCCAGCAGCTGCAGATCTCGACGGGTGAGGCGCAGGGCCTCATGGACGACTACTTCGAGACCTTCGGTGGCGTGCGCACGTACCTGCACGGCGTGGTCGAGGAGGCCCGCCAGACCGGGTTCACCGCGACGATCCTCGGCCGTCGCCGCTACCTGCCGGACCTGCTGAGCGACAACCGTCAGCGACGCGAGATGGCCGAGCGGATGGCGCTCAACGCCCCCATCCAGGGCTCCGCCGCCGACATCATCCAGGTGGCGATGCTGGGCGTCGACGCAGCACTGCGTGACCAGGGACTGCGGTCGCGGCTGCTCCCGCAGGTCCACGACGAGCTCGTCCTCGAGGTCGCCGACGGCGAGCGCGACGTCCTCGAGACCCTCGTGCGCGAGCAGATGGCCTCAGCCGCGCAGCTCTCCGTGCCGCTCGACGTCTCCGTCGGCACCGGCCGCACCTGGCACGAGGCCGCCCACTGACCGGACGCCGCCGACGGTCCTGAGCGCGTCGCCCTTCGCTCGGGGGAGGCTGCGTCGATGTGCTTTCTCTCCTGGGTGGGGCTGCGCTGGCGCGGCTTCGACTCGTCCTGCGCTCCGCAAGGGCCTCGACCGGGCGGCTGGGCGGGCGCTGGTCCGGAGTCTCGGGCTGCGGGTCGCGCACGGGGCGGACACAAGAACCTGCGTTCTCGCCCCCTGAGCGGCAGTTCTGCCACCGAATCGGACCGGGCGGTGGCTCTGCCACCCTTCTGAGCGCTCGAAGGGTGGTGGATCTACCGCTGAGCGGGCTGCCCACCCCACCCCCAAGGGCGCCCACGATTCTTCCTTCGCGCGCTGGAGCACGAACGCTTCTGCGTCGATGACGGGATCCCGTGGCAAACGCAGCATCCTCGGCCCTCCGACGCACGAACGCGGAATCTTGCGTCCAACCCGAGCCACAGCCCGAGAACCCGAGCCACCTCGCCACCCAGCCGCCCGGTCGAGGCCCTTGCGGAGACCACTCCCAGCGTCAGCCGCGCCAGCGCACCAGCAAGCCCAGACCCCCTGCGCCAGCGCACCAGCAAGCCCAGACCTCCGCAGCCACCGCAGCCGCAGGTCCACGAAGGGCCGACCCGAGGACCGACCGTCAGCGCGGCGTGGTGGTGCGGCCCGGGACGAACCAGACGACGAGGGCGAGGGCGGCGGAGACGGTGGCGACGGTGGTGACGAGGCCGGTGAGGTGGACGTCGAAGCCGTAGGCGACGGCGACGACGAGGGCGGCGGCGACCCACACCAGGACGACGACGCCGTGGGCGTGGCGGGCGAGCGCGTCGAAGACGAGCAGGTGGACCACGGCGAGGCAGGAGCCGGCGAGAGCGAACAGCCAGAGGCGACCGGCGATCTCCTCGTACTGCGCGCCGCCGACGAGCACGAGGGCGAGGCGGGGGAGCAGGGCCGTGGCGGCGACGGCGACCGCGCCGAGCCCGGCGACCGCGAGCACTGCCTGCGCGCGGGCGCGGCGGGTCTCGTCGCGGGCGAGGTCGGGGAAGAGCACGACGCTGACGAACTGGGGCGCGAACAACGCGGCCTTCGACAGGATGAGCCCTGCCGCGTACAGGCCCGCCTCGTGCGCCTCGAACCGGTTGCGGGCCACGAGCGCGTCGAGGCTGCTCAGGACGAAGTAGGCGAGCAGGGCGTGGGAGCCGAGCACCGTCTCGCGGACGAGCGGCCGGCGGCTGACCCCCTGCGCCGGTCGCAGGTGTCCGCGCAGCAGGGGCAGGCCGACGAGCACGGGAGCCCACGCGCCCACGGCGATCCCGACCATCGCCGACGTCGCCGACGGGACGACGAGCACCGCGATCGTGCCGCACAGCAGCCGTCCGAAGCCGTTGGCGAGGTAGATGCCGGTGAGGGTGCGCCAGCGCTCCGAGCCCTGCGCGATGCCCGCCTGGGCGCCCATGACGGTCAGGGGGACGAGGGTCGCGCCCGCGAGGACGACGGGCCAGGCCGAGTCGAGGCGCAGCAGCGGCACCAGCGCCACCGACGCCAGGGCCACGACGGCACCCACGGCGAGCGCGGCGGCGGCCGTCACCCGCAGCACCACGCCGATCACGTCGGCGCTGTCCTGCGGCGCCACGGCGATCCGTCGCGCGGTGACCGCCTGGATGCCGAGCGAGACGACGTTGCCCATGAGCAGCACGCCGAGCAGGGCCACGAGAGCGCCGAGCTCCGCCGGCACCATGGTCCGCGCGGCCGCCACGGTGAACCCGTAGATGGCGACGTTCATGCCGACCATGCCGAGCGCGACCGTCGAGCCGCTCGAGAGGCGGTGGCTGGTGCTCGTCACCGGGTCACCCTAGCCAGCCCCTGGTCCCGTCGCCCGACGGAAGCATCGGCGCGGGGCACCCTCGACCTCTAGGGTGAGGCTCGAACGAGGAGGACCATGAGCCGGTGGCGCGACGCGATCGTCCTGCAGTGGAGCGCTGTGCTGGCGGTGCTGGTCGGCCTGCCCTGGTTCCGTCCCGGCTACGTCCTCTCGTACGACATGGTCTGGGTGCCGCGCCTCGCGCTCGACCGCGACGACCTGTGGGGCCTCGGCAGTGCGCTGCCGCGCGCCGTCCCGTCCGACGCGGTGGCCGCGCTCCTCGGGGCCGCGGTCGACCCGCAGGTGGTGCAACGGCTCGTGCTGCTCGGCGCGCTCGTGCTGGCCGGTGTCGGTGGCGCGCGACTCGTCCCGACGCTCGGGACCGCTGGTCGGCTCGCCGCCGCGACCCTGGCCGTCTGGAACCCCTACGTGCTGGAGCGCCTCGCGATCGGGCAGTGGCCGATGCTGCTCGGCTACGCGGGGCTGCTGTGGCTCCTCGGCGAGCTGCGACGCGACGACCCCCGGCCGCGCGTGGTGGTGCTCGCGCTGGCCGGTGCCGCCCTCACGCCGGCCGGGGGAGTGATGGGCCTGGTCGCAGGGCTGCTCGCCGGACGACGGTTCGGCTACCTGCGGGTCCTCGTGCTGGCGGCGGTCCTCAACGCCCCCTGGGTGGTCACGTCGGTGCTGCGCGGTCCGGTCGACGCCGACCCGCTCGGCGTCACCGCGTTCGCCCTGCGGGCCGAGGGGGCCCTCGGGCACGTCGGGACGGCGTTGTCGCTCGGCGGCATCTGGAACGGCGACGTCGTGCCCGACGGCCGCGGGACAGGTCTCTCGCTCGTGCTCACCGTGGTGCTCTGGGTGGTCGCCCTCGGAGGACTGGTCGTCCTCGCGCGGACCGACCGTCTGACGCTCGTCACGCTCGCGCCGGTCGCGGCGGTCGGCCTCGTGGTCGCGCTCCTCGGCTGGGCCGCGCCGGAGCTCGTCGAGGACCTGGTGCGACGCTCGGGCGCCGTGGCCCTGCTCCGCGACGGCTCGCGGTACCTCGCCCTCGTCGCCCCGCTGCTCGTGGCGGCCTTCGCGGTCGGTGTCGACGCGCTCGTGCGGGTCGCCGCCCGACGTCGCCTCGCCGCGGTCCCGGCCGTCGTCGGGGTCCTGCTGCCGCTGGCGCTGCTGCCCGCCCTCGCGAACGGGATCGGCGGCCGCCTGGAGCCCGTCCGCTACCCGGCGTCGTGGGAGACGGCGCGCGAGCTCGTCGCCCGGTCGCAGGTGCGGGGCGACCTGCTGGTGCTCCCGTTCACCGCCTACCGCGCGCCGGCGTGGAACGACGGACGTCCTGTCCTCGACCCGGCTGGTCGCTACTTCGACCGCACCACCCTGACCGACGACCGGCTCGTCGTCGGCGGGCGGACGGTGGCGGGGGAGGACCGCAAGGCGGCGCAGGTCCGTCAGGCGCTGCGCTCGCGCGACGTCCCGCGTGCGCTCGCGCGCCTGGGCGTCGGGCTCGTGGTGCTCGACACCACGGCGCCCGACGCCGACCGGGCGGCGCGGCAGGTGCGGGGTCTGCAGCGGGTCGGCGGCGCCGACCTGCGTGTGCTGTCGGTCCCCGGCGCGCGCGTGCGTCAGGTCGACGACACCGACCGGGTCGCGACCACGGCCGCCTGGGGCGTGTGGGGCGTCGCCGTGGTCGTGGCGCTCGCCGCCACGGTCGGAGCGGCCGTCGGTGCGGTGCGCACGCGCAGCCCCCGACCGCGGCGCTGAGCTCCGTGGCGCCGAGCCCGTGACGGCGACCCGACGAGACCTGTGCCACGTGTCCGGCCCCGTGTGGTCTCCCGGCCTGGTATCCTGACGTGGTCTCGAGGGAGGACAAACGTGGGAACTTCAATCGTGGGCGGCGTCGTCGCCTTCTTCGTCGGATGCGGACTTGCCGCGGCCACCGCCGTCGGCGTCGTGCAGTCGCAGCAGAGCGCGGGCACCGAGCCCGTCCAGACCAGCACGGTCAGCTACGGCAACTGACGCATCCAGCACAGCAACGACGAGGGGCCCGGTCTTCGGACCGGGCCCCTCGTCGTGTGTGCTGCGTCGCCGCTCTCAGTCCTCCAGCGCCGCCGCGAAGGCGGCCTGCGAGGCGCCCCACGTGAACGTGGCCGCCTTCGTGCGAGCGCCCTCGCCGAGGAACGCGCGCCACTCGTGGTCGGTCACCAGGTCGCACGTCGCCTGCACGAGCTCGTCACGGTCCTCGACCAGCAGGCCGGAGTCCTTGTGATCGATGGACTCGGTCGTGCCGCCCGCCGACGCGTAGGCGACGGTGGGCGTGCCGTGCGCACCCGCCTCGCCGACGACGATGCCCCAGCCCTCCTTCAGCGAGGGCAGCAGCATGACCCAGGCCTGCGCGAGCAGCGCGTGCTTGGTGGTGTCGTCGACGTGGCCGTGGAAGACGACCGCGTCGGACACGCCGGCCTGGCGCGCGTAGTCGTGCAGCTGCTCGTCCCACCAGCCCGACCCGACGACGTCGAGCACGGCGCCCGGGTGGGTGCGTCGCACGGCCACGAGGGCGTCGATCGCGTGCTCGACCTGCTTGTGGGGCACCAGGCGTCCGAGCACCACGAGGCGCGGCACGTCGGAGCGCTCGACGTCGGCGCGCGGCGCCGGGTCGTTGCCGTTGTGGACGATGCGGATGCGGTCGCGGTCGACGCCGAGCTCGACCAGCTCGGCCTTGCTGGCGGCGGAGACGGTCACGTAGCGGCTGCGGCGGTACAGGCGCGGGGCGAGGCGGCTCTCGATCCACCAGCCGACGCGGCCGACCAGGCCCGGGTAGACGACGGGCCACTGCTCACGGTGCACGTGGTGCACCAGCACCACGACACGGGCGCGGGTGGCCCAGCGGGTGAAGAACGGCAGACCGTTCTGCACGTCGACGACGAGGTCGACGCGCCCGTAGCGGCGGGTCAGCAGGCGCAGGAACGTGAGGACGTAGATGTCGAGCTTGCTGCCGCGCCGCACGAAGCGGACGCCGTCGACGACCTCGTCGTCAGGTGCGCCGTCGTGGCGTGCGCAGGCGATCGTGACCTGGTGCCCGCGCTCGACGAGGCCGCGCGCCATCGTCTCGACGTAGTGCTCGGAGCCGCCGCCCTCGGGGTTGCGCGTGTCGCGCCAGTTGCAGAAAAGAATGTGCACGTGTGCCCCGGCGTGGTTAGCCGGTCCCTCCTCGTGCCGGCCGCGGCCGACGCTCCCTCGACGCCGGGGCGCCGTCCGTGTCCCTCAACACGGTGATCGCAGTCTACGTCAGGACTGGACCTCCGTGGGGGGTATCGTGCCCTGGTGCCTGCGCCGTTCCGTCCCACGCTGCGCCGCTCCTGGCGGCTCTTCCGGGCGTTCCAGGTGGAGCAGACCGACCCGGACCGCTTCTACGGTGCGCTGGCGGCCGACTCGGTCGCGCACGTCCAGCACTTCGCCGATCTCGACGGCGCGTGGGTGCTCGACGTCGGCGGCGGACCGGGCTACTTCGCGCGTGCCTTCCGTGGGGCGGGCGCCCGGTACACCCCGCTCGACGCCGACCTCGGCGAGCTGTCCGGTCTCGGGTCCCCCGAGCCGGGCACCGTGCTCGGCAGCGGCATGCAGCTCCCGTTCGCCGACGGCAGCTTCGACGTCACGTACTCCTCGAACGTCCTCGAGCACGTCCCGGACCCGTGGCTGATGGCCGACGAGATGGTCCGCGTGACCCGACCCGGCGGCCTGGTCTTCTGCTCCTACACCCTCTGGTGGGGACCGTGGGGCGGTCACGAGACGGCTCCCTGGCACTACCTCGGCGGCCACCGCGCCGCCCGACGCTACGCCCGGCGCGAGGGACACCCCCCGAAGAACGTGTTCGGCACGTCGTTGTTCGCGGTCACGGCCGCAGCCGGCCTGCGCTGGGCACGGTCGCGTCCCGACGTGGAGGTGCTCGCGCTCGTGCCGCGCTACCTGCCGCGCTGGGCGTGGTGGGTGCTGCGCGTGCCCGTCGTGCGTGAGGTGGTGACGTGGAACCTCGCGATCGTGCTGCGCAGACGCTGAGGGGGGACGGTCGCCGACGCACGCGCCTGGTCGCGTGGTCCGCGGTGCTCGTGGCGCTCGCGTTCGCCCAGGCACCGGGTCGGGTCGTCACCGACACCAAGCTCGACCTCACGGTCGACCCGTGGGGGTTCCTGGGCCGGGCCCTGACGCTCTGGGACCCGTCGGGCGCGTTCGGCCAGGTGCAGAACCAGGCGTACGGGTACCTGTTCCCGATGGGCCCGTTCTTCGGGCTGGGTGACCTCGCGCAGCTGCCCCCGTGGGTCGTGCAGCGTGCGTGGTGGGCCGTGGTGCTGGTCGTCGCGTTCGTCGGGGTGGTGAAGCTGGCCGAGGCCCTCGGCATCGGCTCGGACGCCTCGCGGATCGTCGCGGCGCTCGCCTTCGCGCTGTCGCCGCGCATGCTGTCGGTGCTGGGGCCGTCGTCCATCGAGGTGTGGCCGTCGGCGGTGGCCCCGTGGGTGATCCTCCCGCTCGTCCTCGGCGCCCGGCGTGGCGACCCGCGCCGGTACGCGGCGCTCAGCGCGCTCGCCGTGGGCGCGGTCGGTGGCGTCAACGCGGTCGCCACCTTCGCGGTCGTCCCGCTCGCCGGCTGGTTCCTGCTCGTCGGGGCGAGCGGGCCGCGACGTCGCGCCCTGCTGCTGTGGTGGCCGCCGCTCGTGCTGGCCGTGACCTGCTGGTGGATCCTGCCGCTCCTGCTGCTGGGCCGCTACAGCCCGCCGTTCCTCGACTACATCGAGTCCGCACCGACCACGACGTTCGCGGCGACCGTGCTCGACGCGCTGCGCGGCACGACCAACTGGGTGCCCTACGTCGACCTCTGGTCCGACGCCGGACGCCTCCTCGTGACCGATCGGCTGCTCATCCTCAACGGCGTGCTCGTGCTGGCGCTCGGTCTCGTGGGACTCGCGCGGCGCGACGTGCCGCACCGTCGCTACCTGGTCACCGGGCTGGTGCTGGGGCTCGTCGCGGTCACCGCCGGCCACGTCGGGGCGACGCGGGGCCTCGGGGCGACCGACGTCCAGGCCCTGCTCGACGGCGTGCTGTCGCCCGTGCGCAACACCCACAAGTTCGACGTGCTGGTGCGGCTGCCGCTCGTGCTGGGACTCGCGCACCTGCTGGGCGTCCTCCTGGCGCGCGGGTCGGGCGCGGTGCGACGCACGAACGCCGTCGGTGTGGCCGTGCTGGCCTGCGCGGCGCTCGCCGGCGCGACGGCGCCGGCGTGGACCGGGCACGTCGCCCCGCGCGGCAGCTACGTCGACGTGCCGCAGTACTGGACCCAGACCGCCGACTGGCTCGCCGACAACGCACCCGGACGGGCCCTGCTGCTGCCGGCGACGACGTTCGGCGAGTACGCGTGGGGACGCACGAACGACGAGCCGCTGCAGCCGCTCGCCCGCTCGCCGTGGGCGGTCCGTAACGTCATCCCGCTCACGCCGGGCGGCACGATCGAGTGGATGGACGCGGTCTCTGCGGCGCTCGAGTCCGGACGCGGCGACGCCGGTCTCGCGGCGACCCTGCGACGCGCCGGGGTGCGCACGTTCGTGGTCCGGTTCGACGTCTCCCGCTCCGGCGACGTGCTGTCGCCGGAGACCGTGCGGTCGACGCTGCTCAGCACGCCGGGTGTGCGACGCGCCGCGGGCTTCGGCCCGGTCATCGGCGGCGGACCCCGGCTCGACGGCGCCGACGGGGCGGGACCGTTCGTCGACGCCGGGCTGCAGGCCCCGCGACAGGCCGTCGAGGTCTTCGTGCTCGACGGTGTCGACCCGTCGCGCACCGCCACGCCGACGTCGCGGACGGGCGTGCTGGTCGGCGACGCGCGGTCGCTGCTGCGTCTGGAGCAGCGCGGGGCCGCTCCGCCGACGACGGTGATGGCGCAGGACGTGGCCGGCGACGAGCTCGACGACGCACCGGTCGTGCTGACCGACGGCAACCGGCGCCGCGAGGCCGACTTCGCGGCCGTCCGCGACAACCGGTCGGCCTCGCTGACCCGGCAGGAGCCGTGGCGGGCCGACCGGCCCGTCCACCGCTACTCCCAGGACGCCGTCGAGCCGTGGTCGACGGTGCCGGTGCTGCGCGGTGCCAAGGCGCTCACGGCGTCGTCGTCGCGGTCCGACGCCGGGGCCTCGCCGTGGACCGACCCGTCGGCGAGCCCGTGGGCGGCGTTCGACCGCGACCCGACGACGGCGTGGACCGCGGATCCCGGCCGGTTCGACCGGAAGGCCTGGATCGACCTCGACCTCGGCCGCGAGGTCGACCTCGGCATCGTGCCGATCACCGCGGCCGGCCGCGACGGCGAGGAGCGCCGGGTGCGGGTGACGACGCAGGACGGACCGCGCGACGTCGTGCTCCGCGACGGTCGTGCCGTCCTCGTGGAGGTCGGCCGGGTCTCTCGGCTGCGGATCAGCGGAGCCACGAGCGCCGAGCGCCCCCTCGCCCTCCAGGAGGTGGGGATCCCGGACGCGGTGGGCCTCGCGCGACCCCTCCGTCTCCCGCTCCTGCCCCGAGGATGGGCGGCGCCGGCCACGGTGCTCCTGCAGGCCGACGTGGGCGCGGCCGACGGCTGCTCCGTCGTCGAGGGCGTGCAGAACTGCTCGGACCGTCACGTCCGCGAGGTCGAGGACGCCGGCGCGCTCGATCGGATCGTCCCCCTGCGCACCGCAGCGCGGTACCGGCCGTCGATGACCGTCACCGGCCGTGGCGGCCGGGCGCTCGACGCCCTCGTGCAGCGCGGTCGGCTCGCCACCGTGGAGGTCTCGTCGCAGCAGGGCACGTCGGGGCGGGGCGGGGCGCTCGCGCTCGCCGACGGCGACCGCTCGACCGGGTGGGTCGCCGCTGCCGACGACCCCGACCCGACCGTGACGCTGCGCTGGGCGCGTCCGGTCCGCCTCGACCGCGTCCGTCTGCAGACCTCCGTCGACCTGGCCGCCACGCCCGTCCGGTCGGTGCGGACGGTGCTCGCCGACGGCACCACCCGCACCGTCCAGGTCCGTGACGGGGTGCTGCGGCTGCCGCGCGTGCGCACGACGTCGGTCGAGCTGCACCTGTCGCCGCAGGCGCCCCGCACCGACCTGGACTTCACGGGCACGGCACGCGCGCTCCCCGTGGGGCTCACCGAGCTGGCGACGCCCGGCGTCGCCGGACTCCCGGTGCGCCTCGACACGATCGACGTCACGGTGCGCTGCGCCGACGGGCCCACGGTCGTCGTCGACGGCACGGTGCGACGCACCCGTCTGGCCGTCGACGCCCGCACGCTGCTGTCGGGCCAGGCGGTCCCGGTGCAGCTCTGCTCCGACGACGACGTCGCCCTCGCGTCGGGCGAGCACCGGGTGGTGGCGGCGGGCACGACGGCACTGCGCCCGGCCGACCTGCTGCTGCAGCGTCAGGTCGCGACGCCCGACTCGGGGACCATGGTGCTCGCCGAGCGATCGAACACCAACGCCGGCTGGGAGGCCACCGGTCCCGACGGGACGGCGCTGCGGCCCACGGTCGTCGACGGCTGGCGGCAGGCCTGGTTCGTGCCGGCGGGGGCCGCGGCCGAGGTGAGCACGAGGTTCTCGCCGCAGTCGCTCTACGCGACCGGCCTCGGTGTCGGTGTGCTCGCGTTCCTGGCCGTGGTGCTGCTCGCAGCGCTCCCGTCGCGCCCGGGCCCGCCCGCGCGGCGCCGCGTCGAGGGGGCGTCCGGCGAGACCGTCGTCCTGGGTGGCTGGGTGCTGGCGGCGGCGTGGCTGGCCGGTGTGCCGGGCGTGCTGACCGCGCTCGTGGCGGTCGGTGCCACGTGGGCGGTCCGGCGACGTGTCCCGGCCGCTGCCCTCGTGGGGCTGCTCGTCGCCGTGGCCGGCGGGATCGCGGTGCTGCGGCCGTGGGGACAGTTCAGCACGTGGTCGGGCGACCTCGCACTGCCTCAGCTCGCGGCGCTCGCCGCCGTGTCGGTCGTGGTGGCTGCCGGCGTGCGCCGGCCGAGGTTCTTGAGCCGCAGGAACGGGCGCTCGACCAGTCGGTAGAGCAGCTCCGAGACGGGCAGCGACACGGCGAGGACCAGCACGATCACGAGCGGGAACGACGCGTTGAAGAGCGTGAGGTCGAGCCGGTCGAACAGCACCCACAGCACGATCACGTGGCAGCAGAAGAGGCTGTAGGACACGTGGCCGAGGTGCCGCAGCCACGGGTGCGCCATCCAGCGGGCGTAGGGGGAGTCCGCGTCGCCGAACACGCTCGGGAGCACCACGAGCGCGGCGACGACCGCGTACGCCACGGCGCGCACGAGCGACTCCGACGACGTGCGCGCGAAGAGTCCGGCCGCCCCGCCGAGCGGGGTCGACGCGACGACGAGCACCGCCGCGGCCAGGAGCCAGCAGGCACCCGGGGCGGAGGCCACCGACTCCAGGCGGCGCGCGACGCGCGACGGGCGCCCGGGCAGGGGATGGCGCCGGTCGACGTCGACGACGGCGAACGCGATGCCGACCGCGAACCAGCCCAGGAACGCCGGGAGTGCCTGCGTCGTCCAAGGCCCCAGCGGCACGAGCGGGCCGCCGATCGAGGCCGCCCACGTCCAGACGAGCGACAGCACGGCCAGGACGGAGAGCAGCGTCAGCACCCGCCTGACGCGCAGTCCGTGGGTGCGTCGGCCGAGCAGCACGACGAGGATCAGGGGCAGCGCGGCGTAGAACGCCACCTCGGTCGCGAGGCTCCACATCTGCGAGAGGCCCTCGGGCAGTGCCGGCTCGCGGTAGAGGTCCACGAGCGCGAGGTTCTGCAGCCAGCGGTCCAGGCCGAGCTCGCGGTTCTGCCGCACGACCAGCAGCGCCAGCACGACGGTGACCCAGTAGACGGGCAGGACGCGCAGCGCGCGCTTCCAGGCGTACCGCGCCACCGAGTCGTGGTGCTCGCGGGTCCGGGCCGCGGTGAGCCAGGGATGCGCGAGCAGGAAGCCGGAGAGCACGAAGAAGACGGCGACACCGACCTCGAGGCGCTGCATCGCGGCTCCGAGCAGACCCTCGTCGTAGAACCCGGCCCAGAAGGCGCAGTGGGTGAGCACGACCGCGAGGGAGGCGACCGCGCGCAAGGTGTCGAGGCCCGGGTACACGGGTGCGACGGCGCGTCCGCCGGACGTCCGGTCGGCGGGCGCGGCGGGGGACGCAGGGAAGCCGGGGACCGTCGCCGTCATCGCAGGGCCTCCAGCGTGCCCGCCGCGACGCGGTCGACGCAGACCGTCAGGCCGGGCGTCGTCACGTCGACCTCGAGCGTCGAGTAGGCGCCGTCGCCGTTGACGAGGTAGGTGTGCGGGCCGCTGAGGACCTGCATGCGCACGGGCTCGCGGCCGTCGAAGCGCAGCACGGCCTCGCCGTCGACCGACGCGGCGTAGTTGATCGTGGTCCACGGGAAGTCGGGCATCTCCGCTCGGTCGAGGGCGAGGCGCCCCGGCTCGCTCGGCACGACCTTCGTCCCGCACCCGGCCACGGGTCCCGCAGCGCTCTCGGCGCCGCGCACGAGCGGCTGGCGGGCCGTGCCGTCGGTGTCGAGCACCGCGAGGTCGTTGCCCTGTCTGCGTGCGTCCACGAGATCACCGTACGGCGCGAGCACGTGCGACGGCAGGTTCCGCGGGTAGTGCAGCCCGAGCTGCACGAGCTCCGGCACCTCGAGGTCGGCGACCGGGCGCGGGTCGGCGAGCAGCGACGCGCGTGCGTTCTCGACGTAGCGACGCGCGGGGAAGTCCTCGTGCCACGGTCGCGCGTAGACCGCCGCGTTCACCAGCGACGCCACGAGGACGGCGGCGAGTGCGGCCCCCAGGGCGGCGCGCGGCACCGAGGGAAGGCGGGGCAGCAGCGCACGCTCGTGGACGGACGGCGCGTCGGGCACGCGCACCGGCAGCACGGCCGCGGCCAGCGCCAGGGGCAGCACCGCGGCGAGGTCGGGCAGGTAGCGCGTGAACTGACCGGCGACGGCGCCGACCTGCAGCCCACGGCCGAGGGCGATCGCGACGTAGGTGCCGGCCACCTGCACGAGCACCACGACGACCGCACGCCACGTGGTGCTCGGGCGCCGACGCCACGCGACGGCGACGACCGCCAGGACGGCGACGACGGCGACCACGCGCACCGCGACCGTGGGGTCGGGGACCGACAGCGGGTCCGCTGCGACGTCCCAGCGCCAGGGTCCGCCGACCAGCCCGGGCAGCACGGACGACAGGAGCAGCCGGTCGGCCACGTCGATCCAGGGCGTGGCACCGGTGACCTGCACGGGTGGGGGAGTGGTGGCCCGGTAGAGCACGAGGTAGGCGACGCCGAGCGCGGCGAGCGGTGCGACGACGGGGCCGTGCCGACGCGCCACCCGGGCGAGCGTGCCCCGTCCGGTCCCGGAGCAGAACAGGACGACGAACGCGCCCACCGGCAGGGCCATGAGCAGCGCGCGAGGTCCGCTCGCCGCCCCGAGCAGGTAGGCCAGCACCACCAGCACGGCCCAGCGGGGACGTCGCTCACGGCTCCAGAGCACGAAGCCCGTGACCACGAGGAAGAACGCCACCTGGGCGGGGAGTGCGTTCAGCGCGACGGCCCACCAGGAGCTCGCGTCGGCGGCGAGGGGGAGGAAGCAGAAGAGCGCGAAGGGCACGAGGACGAACGGCCGCGGACCGAAGACCGTGCGCAGCATGAGCCAGCAGGCGGCCGTCGCGGCGGCCGACAGCACCAGTACCGACGTCGCGGCAGCCCACCACGCGTACGGGCCGGCGGCGGCGACCAGGGCGGAGACGACGCGCCCGAGCGGCATCAGCTGGCTGTCGTTCGGCTCCAGGAGCACCGTGTGCAGCGGCCGCGCCGCGTCCTCCAGGAGCAGCAGGTCGTCGGCGTAGAACCAGCCCGGGACGACGATCCAGGCGCGCCAGGCCAGCTGGGCCAGGAAGAGCACGAGAGCGGCGCCGGAGACGAGCTCCCGGGTGCCCACGCCCTCGTCGCGCAAGGTCCCGAGCAGCCGGCGCATGACAGGTTCGACCACGACTCATCCTCACACACGTCGGGTGCGGCCCCGATGACCCTACGGGCTGGTAACGTGCGCCTGATCACAACAGCGGAGGGAGCCCGACTGTGGGTAAGAAGCTGGGACTGGTGGCGCTCGTGCTGGGCGCCTTCCTGGTTCTTCTGGCAGGACTGAGCAAGTTCTACATGTACGACCGTCTGGCCGTGGTGCCCGACAACAACGAGACCACGAGCATCTCGCAGACGGCGCCGGGAGAGGACGCTGAGTACCTCAACGTCGGCGCCGAGGGCGGACCCGCGGTCGAGACCGGACCCCTGAAGTCGACGCGCATCGTGCAGGGCAACGTCGAGCTGAGCGAGAAGGCCTCCAAGGAGCTCGACCGCGACGTGGCCGTGTGGGACACCTACACGTGCACCGACACGCCCGACTTCGACTGCGCGAGCGGCCAGACGCCGCTCAGCAGCACGAAGGACCGCGTGGCGTTCGACGCCCACACCGGCGAGACCGTCCCGTGGAGCGGCTCGACCACCGAGACCGGTGGCGAGGAGTCCGAGGGCGCCTTCAAGGGCCTGTACTTCAAGTTCCCGTTCGGGACCGAGAAGAAGACGTACGACTTCTGGGACGGCACCCTCAAGAAGGCCACCCCGGCCGTCTACAAGGGCGAGACCACCATCAAGGGTCTCGACGTCTACGAGTTCGAGCAGGTCATCGAGCCGACGAAGACCGGCACGATCGACGTGCCAGGCTCGCTCGTCGGCGAGGAGGCCTCCCAGGTCACGGCCGACCGGATCTACGCGAACACGCGGACCTTCCTGGTCGAGCCCGTCACCGGCGTCATCATCAAGGGCGGGGAGGCGCAGGACTCCTACCTGGAGGTCGACGGCGAGCGCAAGCTCACCACGACGAAGGCGACGCTCGGCTACACCGACGCCTACATCCAGGACACCGTCGACGAGTACAAGGGGAAGGCGACGCTGCTGAAGGCCGTGGACACCACGTTCCCGATCGTCGGCGGCATCGTCGGGCTCGTCCTGCTGGTCCTCGGCGTCGCGGGCCTGGCCCGTGGCCGCAAGGCCGCAGGTCGTCAGGACGGCGGCACGCACACCGCCTGAGCCCTAGGCACCTCGTCCGGCGCGTCACCCCCCCCGGGTGGCGCGCCGGACGTGCGTCCGCAGGTCGCTACGGTGGGGCCATGGGTGCCGCCGACGACCTCTGCCGCTTCGTGGACGCCTCGCCGTCCCCGTTCCACGCCGTCGCCACCGCGGCCGCCGCGCTGGAGTCGGCGGGGTGGTCGCGGGTCGACGAGCGCGCCGCCTGGCCCGGGCCGGGCGGTCGCGGCTACGTCGTGCGCGGCGGGTCGCTCGTGGCCTGGGACGACAGCGCGTCGTCCGCCGCCTCCGACCCGTTCAGGATCGTCGGTGCGCACACCGACAGCCCGACGCTGCGCCTGAAGCAGCACCACGACCGACGCTTCGAGGGCACCGACGTGCTCGCCCTGGAGCCGTACGGCGGCCCTCTGCTCACGACCTGGCTCGACCGCGACCTCGGCGTCGCCGGCCGCGTCGTGCTGCGTGACGGCCAGGAGCGGCTCGTGCACGTCGACGAGCCGGTGCTGCGGGTGCCGAACCTCGCGATCCACCTCGACCGCGACGCCGCCGGCGCGCCCGACCGCCAGCGTCACCTCGACGCGATCTGGGCGCAGCGCGGTACACCGTTCCTCGCGTGGCTGGGGGAGCGCGAGGGCTTCGGCGCCGACGAGGTGCTCGGGTTCGAGCTCATGACGGCCGACGTCGTGCCCAGCGCGCGCGTGGGCGTCGACGGCTGGCTGGTCGCGGCACCCCGGCTGGACAACCAGGCCACGTGCTTCGCCGGCCTGCAGGCGCTGCTCGACTCCGGCGCCGGCGGCGGCGCCCCGGTGGACGGCCAGCGGTCGGTGCTCGTGCTGTTCGACCACGAGGAGGTGGGCAGCTCCTCCGAGCGCGGCGCCGCCTCGGACCTTTTGCTCACGGTGCTCGAGCGCATCGTCCTGGCCGCCGGAGGCGACCGCGACGACCTGCACCGCGCGGTCGCGGGCTCGGTCTGCGCGTCCGGCGACATGGCGCACGCGACGCACCCCAACCACGCCGAGCGTCACGAGCCCCTGCACCACGTGCGGCTCGGCGCCGGACCGGTCCTCAAGGTCAACCAGAACCTGCGCTACGCCACCGACGCCGTCGGTGCCGCGGTGTTCGCGCGGGCCTGCGAGCACGCCGGGGTGCCGCTGCAGCGCTACGTCCACCGGGCCGACCTGCCGTGCGGCTCGACGATCGGACCGATCAGTGCGGCCCGCACCGGCATCACGACCGTCGACTTCGGTGCCCCGCAGCTGGCCATGCACTCCGCGCGCGAGACGATGGCGGCCGCCGACGTCGACCACTACGTGCGTGCGCTGACCGCGTTCTTCGCCCTGCCCGCCTGAGCGTCGTCCGTCCGTACCTCGCGACGCCCCCGGTGGTCCGGGAACGGCGGGGATCGCGTACCCTGAGAGGTGCGCTGGTGACCTGTGCGTTCCTCGGACCGAGCAGGAGCGCTCCTCGCGCGCCCTCACGGGGTGTCCGAGGCACGTCCGCCGGCCGCTATCCCTACATCATCCATCCATCGGAGTCCATCTACCTATGAGCATCGCACCCTCTGCGGCACCGCAGGTTGCGGTCAACGACATCGGCACCGAGGAAGACTTCCTCGCGGCCATCGACTCGACCATCAAGTACTTCAACGACGGCGACAT
>SXGQ01283071.1_pt1 | contig 28617 bp, 25 predicted proteins | sample 3178371 | NCBI WGS metagenome assembly SXGQ01 (sample SAMN11356859, study PRJNA531348) | freshwater metagenome | isolation source: freshwater sample F1-20 | place: China: Fuxian Lake, Yuxi | collected 2017-12-25 | reverse complement strand
TCTGCAAAAGTGGATCGGTGGTCTGATGGTTTGGTGAAATTAAATAAATATGGGGAGGGTCTAAGGGAGGGGGCGTAGCTCCCTCCCTTTTCTGGATTGAGCAGAGGGGTGGCAGGGGAGGCGGTCAGCCTCCCCGCCTTCGGGCCGCCTTGTTTTCATCGATGAGCGCACGGACGGCTTCGCCCCCAGATTGCACCGACGCGGGGTTGACCCGCTCAGGCCGGACTGAGCGGCGCAGCAGCAGGAAAAAACCCGCCCATGGTATCGCGAGGAACAGCCACGCCGCCCAGTCGTCCACCGCGTTCATCACCGGTGTTCCACCGCGGGACCAAACGGCGAAGGCGACCCGCGTGGTGATCAGCGTAAGGGCGCCGAGCACCACGGCGAGGAACACCCGCTTCCCGCGTCTTCGTCGCGCGAGGTCGGCGAAAAGCCTTTCCCGGGCCGCAGTCAGGGCGCCGGTCTCCGGCATGTTGCGCGGCGAGCGCCACGCGTTCTCGAGTTCATCGTAGCTCATGAATTTTCATGCCGCAGTAATTCGGTCAGCTTGCAGCGGATCCGGGTGAGACGGACCCCGACGTTGTTCTCGCTCAGGCCATGAATCTCAGCGATTTCGGAATAGGTGACACCGTCGAGCTGGAGCAGGATCAGCGAGCGGTCCGCCGGCGGCAGGCGGCGGATGGCTTCGTAGATCTCCGCGAGGATTTCGTCCTCGCCGGCCGTCGGGCCGGAGGTTGTAGGCCGCGGTTCAGCCGCGAGTTGCTCCACGTGCCGGGCTTAGGTCGCGACGCCGCGGCGCCAGGTGAGCGCCGCGTTGTGCGCCACGCGATGAATGAAGGTCGAGGGTTTGCTTGCCCCGGCGAATGCGGGGATGGCTCGCCAGAGGGCGAGGAGCAGCTCCTGCATGAGGTCATCCCGATCGGCTCCCGTCGCGAAAGCGTTCGCAACCCGGTGGAGCAGGCCAGCGTGGTCCCGCAGCCAGGCGGCGAATAAGGCATGCTGTTCGGCGGGGGACATCGGGACTCGGGTAATTAGATGCCGGCCGAAGCGTTTCCTTACAGCTCGATCGGCGCGGCGGCTAGGATCCCGGACCGTGATCCGGGTCGAAAACGAGCCGGTCGGTTTGGGTAAAGAATGCCTCCGGCTCGACGTCTATCGCTTCCATCCGCGAATCCCGCGTGACGGGTGGATTAGGTTAAGGCACCAGTGATTTCATCCGATGAAAGTGACCTATTTCCTGGAAGTCTTGTCCTCCTGGTGTTTCTGGGCTGAGCCGGCGTGGGCGGAACTACAACGTCGCTACGCGGGCCGCATCGAGTTTCAGTGGAGGATCGCGCGGATGCGTCCGGAGGACTGGCCGGTCTCACGCGAGCAATGCGCATGGTTCTACCGGCGCAGCGGGATCATCATGCGTTCACCCTTCATGCTCGACGCCTCGTGGTACCATCCGCCGCAGCCCGGTGAGTACCCCGCTGCGAGTTTCGTCGCGGAGGCCGCGCGCGACTTCGGTTTCACGGGCGACGAAATCCGTCTCGCCCTTTCGCACGCGGCCGAGCGGGAAGGTCGCCCGGCCGGGCGCATGGAGGTGGCCGTGGAGATAGCGGTCGCGGCCAGTGGAGGAAGGATCGATGCGGCTCAACTCCTCGCCGCCGCGCGCTCCGCCGCTGTCGCCGAGCGCATCGATACCTCCACGCGCGAGTTTTTCTCCCACCAGATCACGCAGCGGCCCGCGTTTGTCATTGAGGACGCGATCGGGGACAAGGCCGTGTTTTCCGGACTGGCGCGCATCGAGCCCATCGTCGTGACCATCGACGCCATGCTCGCGGACTGCGCCGCCTACTCCTCCTATCGCGCGCATTTCGGCGAGCCGCCGCCGGTTTGAAACGAGCCTCGGCGCTGCCGCTCATCCCCTGCCATCAGGCGACCGTGAAGTCACAGCGATACGCTCAAAGAGGGCAGGACGAAACGGGCAACGGAAATCAGAAGAACACGTCTCGGGCTGCAGGTATGGCCCTGACCCTGCGGGCCGGACCGCGGTCTCTGGCCCAATGAGGCAAGGCGAATCAGTTGTTTCCTGCATGTGGGTTGTGGCGACGGCAGCTTCCCCACTCCCCTTGTTGCGGCGACGGTTTTCCATGTGTCGGATCCAGTTACTTCCGCCTTTCCTGATGCCCGACGAAAAGCATGAGCCAAAACAACACCCGTCTCGAAATCTCCCGTTATCTGGCCGTCCCGCGGACTCGTATTTGGGAGGCGTGGGCGAACCCCGGTCACCTCGCGCAATGGTGGTGCCCCAAACCGTGGACGACCGAGGTGCGCGCCTTCGATTTTCGACCCGGGGGCGATTTTCACACGCTCATGCGCGGACCGGATGGTGGCACGAGCGATAGCCCCGGTTGCTTCCTGGAAATCGTGCAGTTCGAGCGCATCGTTTGGACATCGACGCTGACGGGCGGATGGCGACCGACGCCGCCGCGGGCACCGTTGACCGCGGTCTTGTCCCTTGCGGATGAGGGAAACGGAACGCGCTACACCGCCGCCTTCCTGCACAAGGACCCTGATGACGGTCGGAAACACGAGGAAATGGGCTTCCGCGAGGGCTGGGGCACCTGCATCACCCAGCTCGAAGCTTTTGCGCAAAAGCTATGAACACATCAGTCCAAGTCAGCCGGATGAAGGCCGGATAAACCGGCCACTCGGACCACGCGCGGGGGCATAGCCCAGCCGGTCGACGGTTCGCCCTGACCCCCGCCCCGGGGTTCCACGCTGGCCGGTGGTCCGGGCCGGTAACTTTCGCGGCGGGCTTCCCGTCGTGCCTTGGCACATGCCCGTGCCAAACCCTCGTCCTCTCCTCGGTTTTCTGCTCCTAGCCGCCACGCTGGTTGCCCAAAGCGCGCCCCCGGTTCCCGCGCCGCCGGAAGCCGCCCGCCGAGACGAACCGCTCGTCCTATCGCCGTTCGAGGTCGGGGCGGAGTCGGAGCGCGGCTACCAATCCACCGCGATCCTGCAGGGCGGCCGCGGGCGCATCGATCTCGCGGATGTCGCCGGCCAGGTGCAGGTGTTCACCCAGGAATTCCTCCGCGACATCGGCGCGACCACGACCGACGAGGCCTTTCTCTTTTCCGCGACCACCCAGACCTACTTCGACAATGTGAGCGCGACCGCCGACAACCGGCCCGGCTCGCGCAACAACGCCGACGACTCCGTGAATTCCCGCGGGCTCGGCAGTCTCGACCGGACGCGCAATTACTTCCGAACGACCATCGAGTCCGACTCCTACAACTCGGAGCGGTTCAGCATCGTGAGCGGCGCCAATGCGGTGCAGTTCGGGTTGGGCGGATCAGCCGGCACGGCGGAGAACACGACCATCCGCGCGAACCTGTCGCGCAACCGCCAGCGCGTGCAGTTGCGGATCGATAGTTACGGTTCGGACCGGACCGCCCTCGATGTGAGCCAAGTCCTGCGGCCCGGCCGCCTCGCCCTGCGGCTCGCGACGCTGCGCGAGAACAAGGAGTTCTTCATCCAGCCCGGCTACGAGGAGAACCGTCGCGCGTTCGCCGCGCTCACCTGGCAGCCCTTCCGTGGCACGACGGTGCGTCTCGAGGGCGAGTACGTCCACCGCCGCGATGCCCGGCCCAGCACTACCCTGCCGCGGGACAACGGCTACATGTTCTGGCTGGCCTCGAAACTCGCGGGCAACCCGCAGAGCTACGCCAATCTCGCCGCGACCGCGCCGGTCTCCGGCCGGCCCGCCGCGCCGTCATTCCTGCTCGCCGACGGCCTCACCTCCCGCGCCTACGGCTTCAGCACCAAGCCGCTGCTGTACGTGCTGCCGCCCAACTCCGTCCCGGGCTTCACGCAGTTCCAGGACGTGCGCAACACGGTGTTCGTGAACATCAACGACGGCGCCGGTTCCGCCCCCGGCACCCAGACGCTCCTCGATCCCGGTCTGCCCCTCTTCACCAGCACCGCGGGATGGTCCCGGCTCAACTTCCGCCGCAGTCGCAACGTCACCGCGACCATCGAGCAGCGGCTGACCGACCGCACTTTCCTCGAGCTGGCCGCCTCGTACGAGTACTACCGCAACCAGACCGCCCAGCTGTTCGCCAACAACCAGAACGACGTGCTCGTCGACATCAACCGGTACCTCCCCGACGGCGTCACGCCCAACCCGCTCTACGGGCGGCCCTACCTCGAGTCCAACAACTCGCCGGGGCAGGGTAATTGGGCCGATTTCTACCTTTACCAGTACCGGGCCGTCGCGACCCACGATCAGGACTTCACCCGCAATGCCGGCTGGACGCGCATCCTCGGGCGTCACCAGCTCGCGGTGTTCGGGAGCTACGAGGACTCCGCGACCTACACGCTCGCCCAGCTGCGCAACCTGATCATCGGCAAGCCGAGTTTCCTTTCGGCTGCCGCCCGCGACAACCCGCTCAGCGTCGAGCGCGTCTTCTACGTGCGACAGTACCTGCCCTCCTTCGGGGCCACCACCAACCCGCACGATTACGGCATCCAGGGCCTGCGCTCCTACGGCGACCTGATGGAGACGATGTACTTCACCACTGCCGCGGGGGAGCGCTTCGGTGTCACCGCCTACGAGAACCCCGTTGGCGGCGTCGGCACGTCTCCCTCCGCCAACCACCTCCAGCGCGGCTCCCTCGCCGCCTCCACGTCCAGCCGGTTCCTTTGGAACCACGTCGTCGCCAACCTGGGCCTCCGCTACGACCGCGTGCGCAACTCCGACTTCGGTGCATTCATCCCGGTGCTGTCCGACGGCCCGCCCACCGCCGCGAATCCGCTGGGCACTGGCTTCCGTGCCTACGCCGACTTCCGGAAAAAGGAACCCGCCTCCGTCTGGACTCCCTACCGCACCGCCACTCGCTTCAACTACGGGTTTGTCGTCCGCCCGCCCGGCCGCGCCGGCCGCGTGGTTTCCCTTGGCTACGACTATTCGCGCAACGCCTCGCTCAACGAGGTCAACGTGGTCACCGATGTGAACGGCAGGGTCCTCGAGCCCGGCTACGGCGAGTCCCACGAGTACAGCGTGCGGCTCCGCCTGTTCGAGGACCGGCTCAATCTGAAGGTCAACCTGTTCAACTCGCTCAACCGGAACATCAGCCTCGGCGACGCCGGGCTTCGCCAGAACCTGATCAATTTCGAGCAGCAGCTCGCCCGCAACGATCCCCGCTACCCGATCAATCCGCTCTTCGCCGAGGCGATCCGCCCCGTCCTCGCCTCCTTCCGCTTGCCCGGCGACCGCAACAGCAAGGGCATCGAGACCGAGCTCACGTTCAACCCCACCCGCGACTTCCGTCTTTTCTGGAACTTGGGCCGCACGCGCACCGAGCTCGACGACCTATCGACGCAGCCGTGGTACGATTACATCGCCGCGAAGCTCTCCACGTGGCGCGCCTTCGGCGGTAACTGGACCACCGCGCCCTACGATGCCACCCGGTCGGTCGAGGCCGCCTATGTCCAGCTGATCCAGTACCCACTCGAGGACATCCAGGCCAGCCTCGGCGAGCAGGGCGGCAATACGCAGACCTGGCGTTCCAGCCTCGTCGCCACCCAGAGCTTCTCCACCGGCCGGCTCAAGGGCGTCTCCGTGAGTGCGAATTTCCGCTACCGCGGCCCCTCCGTCCTCGGCTTCCCGACGTTCATCGATGCGCGCGGCAAAACGCGCTCCGATCGCGAAAAACCTTACTTGTCGAAGGGCTATGTCCTCACCGGGTTGATGACCAACTACCGCTTCCGCGGCGCCTACGGGACCTCGTGCCGTCTGCAGCTCAACGTGAACAATGTGTTCAACACGCAGCGGCTCTTCGTCACGCGCACCTTCCTCGACGGGAAGCCGCGCAACTACGGCCGCCAGCCCGGCCGCGAGTTCCTCCTCTCGCTGGAAATCGAGCGCTAACCCGCCGGGCGGGAAGGGTCGGGGCGAAACCTATAAGCGGGATCAATGGCGAGGCGCCTGCGCAGGTCTCCCCGGTCGGGCCGGCGGCTTTGCCCTTGCGAATCCGGTGCGAAATCCGTTCGGAGAATCGCATGAAACGTCTCCTCCTGGGACTCGTTTTGATCTGCCTCGGCCCGCCCGCCGTGTTTTCGGCAAACGCCCCGGCCTCCCCGCCGGCTAATCGCGTCGAGCCGCTCTCCCTCCCGCTGCGGCTTTCCATGGGGGCCGATCAGGTCATCGCGGCGCTGGGCCAGCCGCGCTCCGACAACCGCGCGTTCGGCGGCGGTATCGGCTACGCGGGGCTGCGCGTGATGTTCGACCCCAGCGGTAAGGAAATCTGGTCGGTAACCATCGAGGGCGACGCCCGTCTCGCAGGTGGAATCGGTGTGGGCGCCGCGCTCGCCAAGGTGAAGGCGGAGTTCCCCGGCGGGACCATGGTCTACGACAACTACGACGTCACCGCGGGACAGTACGCGCTTTCGTTCCGCGTCGCCTCGGGCGCGGTGGACCGCATCGTCATCCGGTCGTCGGGCCGCCGCTTCGTCGATTTCGCTCCCACCGCGAAGGCCGCGCCCAAAACCCCGGCGATCGCGCTCGCCGCGTTGGTCGGGGCATGGATCGATCCTAAGAATGTCCAGTCCTTCGAGATTTTCTCGGACGGCCGTTATCGCACCGGTGTGGGTGGGCAGGGCAGCGTGGCCCTGTCGGCCGACGGGCTCGTTTTCACCGGTGTCCTGTCCGCGTGGGACCAAGGCCGCGCGACCCTTTCCGCCGATCGCAAGGTGATCGAGTTCTACTGGAGCAACGCCGACGGCTCCCGGAACTATTTCGCTTTCCTGCGTGCCTCACCCTGAGGCGCGCCAACCCAACCCCGCCCCGCCATGCCCAGCCTCCTGCTCCCTACGCATCTCGTAAAAATCCCTTTTGTTCGCGCCGCCCGCCTGGTCGCGGCGCTGATGCTCGCCGTGCCGTGGGTGTTGCCGGCGGCCGAGGCGGAGCCGAAGGACGACCTCGAGTTTGCCTATCGCGTGCTGACGCGGGCGATGAAGGAGGGCCGCTACGAGGACGGCCTCGCGCTCAGCCGGCTGGCGATGGCGCTCGAGCCTAATAACCCCGCCCATGCCTACAACGCCGCCTGTTGCGAGGCCCGCCGCGGACGAACCGGCCCCGCCCTCGATCACCTGGAGCGCGCGCTGAAGCTCGGGTTCAGCGACGCCGCGCACCTCAAGACCGACGAGGATCTCGCGAGCCTGCGCAAGGAGCCCCGGTTCCAGCGTGCTCTGGCGGCCTTGGAAAACCCTCCTCCGGCGGATGCGCGCGCGGAAGCCGAGTTGCGCGATCTCGCCGGCCGCTGGATCAGCCAGAGTATCCGGAACGATTACGACAACGGCGCCTTCGACCGCGGGGCGGGCGAGGACTACACGCCGCTCTTCATCCTCAACAACGGCACGTGGCGCTACGGCACGCAGAGCGGCAAGGTGACGATCAGCGACGCCTCGCCGGCCGATCTCGCGTTCATGGATTTCAAGCCGACCGCCAAGCCCGAGAACCTGCCGAAGCGGAAGTTCGAACTCCAGGGTTGGTCCGGGGACCGCGCGATGGGCTACTGGCGCATCGATCCTTCCGATGGGAAGCCCTACCGCGTGGTCCTGCACTTTCGTATCCGCGAGCCCCGCCCCGGGTTGGCAACGTGGATCCGCTCGCGATCGTCCAATTGACGGGCAAAAGTTTGCAGTCTTACGCGGCCCGATAACGCAGAGGTTTCCGCCGTTCCTGAACCGGGTCGGCTAGCTTCCGCATAAAAGCGCCCTCTGCCGCTCGGTGACTTGCCCCGGACCATCGGCGGCTACTCGGGAGTTTTCCTCATATGAACTAGCTTTCCACCCCGCGCATTCCCCGCCTTATTTCATGCAAGGTAAGGAGCCTCAACCCATCGGAAGATTCGTCATGAACATGAGACTACCACGGAATGCTTTCGTCGCCATCGTTTACAGTCTGTTTGCCTTGGTGACTATACCCGACACTCGGGCCCAGATCATCAATACCTCGGTTCGTGTCCAAGTCGGCACGGGGGCTAATGTACTGATCACGGGATTTGTGATCGGCAACACGCCCAAAACGCTCCTGTTCCGGGCGGTCGGCCCGGGCTTGGCGCCCTTCAATGTTCCGGGAACGCTCGCCGATCCGCTTCTCACGCTGTACTCCCGTCAGACGGCGATCGCTTCGAATGACAATTGGGGTAGCGGCGACGTGGCTGCCATTACTCAAGCGTCCGCCGCCGCCGGGGCGTTTGCTTTAACTGCTGGTTCGAAGGACGCCGTGCTCATCGCCAGCCTACAACCTGGCGAATACACGGTTCAGATCGCGGGCGCTGACGGAGGATCCGGCATCGCGCTTTTCGAGGCGTACGAGATCGCCGCGCCGGCCGCCGCGGTTACCGGAGTACTCCGCGGCGTTGTCCGCGATGGCGTGTCCAATTCGGGGGTGGGTGGCGTCACGCTCACCTTTTTCCACGCGGTTTCGGGCATCTCACTGGGCACGGTGACGACAGGCTCAACCGGAGAGTATTCGATCACCTTGCCCGCCGCGCCGGTGAACGTCTTCATCAGCGGTCCGGGCTATGTTTCGACACGTTTGCTGGCCACGGTAGTCCCGAATACCACGACCCAGGCCAATACGGTGCTTTTCGCCCAGAATGTCAGTGGCACGGGCACTATCACGGGGCGGATTACCAATGCGCTTACCGGGTCCGGTCTCTCCGGCGCAACTGTGCAGCTGCGCTCAGGAGCTGCGTTCACCAGCGGCGCCGTAATCGCCACGGCGACCACCAACAGCAGCGGCGACTATACGATCAACGCCAACAGTGGTACCTATACGGCGGAAGTTTCGCTGAATGGGTTTGTGACCACCGACTTCGTGGTGGTCGCGGTTGGAGGACGCACGATCTCCAACCAGAATTACACGGTGACGCCAGTTCTCAGCGGCAACGATATGCGTGTCGTGCTCACCTGGGGATCGAGTCCGAGCGATCTCGATTCCCACCTTACTGGTCCGATCAGTGGCAGCACATCGCGTTTTCACGTCTACTACTCGAACAAGACGGCAACACGGGTCGTATTGGACGTCGATGACACCTCCTCTTTCGGGCCGGAAACCATCACCATCAGCGAGTTTTTGCCCGGTATCTATCGGTATTCAGTTTACGACTATACGAATGCAGGCAGCACTACCAGCACGGCTTTGAGCGGATCGGGCGCCCAGGTGAAGGTTTTTCAGGGTAGCACCCTGGTCACAACGTTTAATGTACCGACCGGGCAAACGGGAACGCTCTGGACGGTGTTTGAGATGGACGGAGCGACCAAAACCATCACGCCCAAGAACACGTTTTCTAATCAGACTACACCCTCCACGGTTCCGATGATCCAGCCGGGAGCCATCCAAGTGCTGCCGGAAGACGACGGTGGCCTCCTCCGGCGGCTGCCGCCGAAGAATTAAGGGGATGGGCTTGACCGGGTCTTCCGTCACGTGGCCCGAGGCGATGGGCCGGAGGCTCCCGGTCGCTGCTCTTCGCCCTGATGACCTGCGATCCTGAATCGAGTCGCCTCCGGGTCGGGCGACGCCGCGCCGTCCTGGCCGAGGCCCGCGCGCTGGTCAGCCGTGGTGCGGGCTCCGCCGCGCAGCGGCGCCTGCTCGAGGTCGCGCTCGACGGGCTCGTGCCCGTGGTCGAACAGGACGGCCCGTTGCTGTTCATGGAGGTTCCGCTGGCGGTCCACGCGGCGGCGGGTGGAGGCGGCGCCCCCGCCGTGCGGCTCGCCGCCGTCTGCTCGCTGGTCTTTCTGGGAGCGGACGTGCTCGACGATCTGGCCGACGGTGACTTCCGGCCCGGATGGGAGGCCTTTTCCCCGGGAGAGCTTACCCTCGGGGCGGCAACCCTGCTGTCCGCCCTCGCACCGCTCGCCGTGGCGGAACTTGGCCTGCCCCCGGTGACCACCGCCGCGCTGCATCGCACCCTCGCGCTCGGCCTCCTGTGTATGGCGGCTGGGCAGCATGAGGACCTGCGTTCCACGGCTTTCCCGGTGGAGGTGACTCCGGATTCGATCGAGGCGGCGGTGGCGGGAAAGAGCGGAGAGGAGTTCGCGATGTTCTGCTCCCTGGCCGCGCAGGCCGCGGGTGCGTCGCCCGAGGTCGCGAGCCATTATGCGGCCATGGGAAAGGCGATCGGGACGGGGGGGCAGATCGCTTCCGATTGCTTTGAGCTGCTCGAGGATCCGGCGGCGCGTGATCTGCGACGGGGTGCGCTGACGCTGCCCTTGGCGCTTCATCTGGAGCGGCTCGCCGGGGCGCGACGGACGGCTTTCCGCGAACTGCTGGAGCGGGCGCGAGAGGAGGAGACCGCCAGGGAGTCGGTCCGCCGGGAGATCAGGGCTGGCGGGGCTTTGCGGATGACGGTCTTCGCGGTGGAGACGCATCGGCAACGCGCGCTCCGGGAACTTGCGGCGGCGAATCCGGTCGGCGAGAGCCGCGCCGCGTTGCACAACCTGATTGACGAACTCTCTTTTTTGCGGGATTCTCGTCGCAGTTCGAGGGAGTAAGTGAGTCTCGGACGAAAGCGCACAACCCCACCCCAACCTAGAGTAGAAAGGTACCGCCATGAGCCGGGAAACCGTAGGCAAACTTGTGGATCGTTGGATGAACGACGCGGAGTTCCGCCGCGCGATGCGGGCGGACCCGGAAGGCGCCGTCAAACGGAGCGGGTTCGACCTGGGTTCCGACGAGTGGGCAGCGTTGCGGGCGATCGATTGGAGTCAGAGCGACGACCAACTGCGCGCCCGTGCCAGCAAGGTAGTCGGCTGAAAATTCCAATACCATGAGCCGGGAAACCGTGGGAAAATTGGTGGATCGTTGGATAAACGACGCCGAGTTTCGCCGCGCGATGCGGGCGGACCCGGAAGGTACGGTCAAACGAAGCGGGTTCGAACTGGGTTCCGATGAGTGGGCGGCTTTGCGGACGATCGACTGGAGTCAGGGCGACGACCAGCTCCGCGCCCGAGCGAGTAAAATCGGAGGTTGATGATCGTGCGCAGCGCACCTCGCAGTGCGGTGCGCCCCAAGGCGGCCGGAAGCGACAGGGTGCCATAGTCCATGCGCCTGGCTTCCTGGCTTTCTCGCGCTGGAGTTAGCAGATCATGACCGCGAATCACGCCACGGAGATTCCGGAGGTTCTCTCCGGTCTGCTCGGGTTCCGTTGTCTCAGCGCGGAGTCCCGCCGCCGTCTCGGAGCCGGGCTCCGTGTCGAGCTGCGAACGGAAGGTGAAATCGTCATCCGGGAGGGCGATCAGGGAGACCGTTTGTTCGTGATCGACTCCGGTCGTGCCGAGGTTTCCTCGCGGGATGCGCTCGGCGCGCCGTGTGTTCTGGCCATGCTGGGTCCCGGCGAGGTTTTTGGTGAACTGGCCCTGCTCGGCGGTGATCGTCGTCGCCGGGCCACGGTGACGGCGATCACCTCCCTGCGTCTCTTCAGTCTCGGGGCGGCCGTCCTGGAGCAGGTCCTGGCGGACGAGCCGGCCTTCCGCGCGGAGATCCATGCGGCGGCCGACGACCTCCTCGTGGCGAAGTTCCTGAAGCAGGCGTCGCCCTTCTCCGCGCTTGAGCCCGAACGCCTCCGGGCCCTGTCCGGTCGGCTCAACCGGCGTCGGGCCGAGGCCGGGGAAGTCCTCGTGCGCGAAGGTTCCGTCGGCGACGAGGCTTGCTACCTGATCCGTTCCGGGCGCGTCGAGGTGCTGCTGCTCGGGGAAACGTCCGGAGAGGAGCGGCAACTCACGACGCTGGAAGCCGGGGCGCTTTTCGGCGAGGCGGCCCTTTTGACCGATGCGCCCCGCAACGCGACGGTTCGCGCCCTTGAGGTGACCGAGCTTCTGGAACTCCGTCGGGCCGATCTGCTGGAGGCGATGGCGGTGCGGCCCGATGTTTCGGTGCAAGTGCTTGGCCTGCACGCGCTCCGCGCCCGGCCGCGCCGGAAAGCCGGCATCGAGGCGCACCATCGGAAGACCGCGGAGGGGGAATCGATCACCGTGCTGAAAAACCCGCGCGACGGAGCCTACTTCCAGTTGTCGGAACAGGGCTGGTTCGTTTGGGAGCGCCTGGATGGTAACCACACCCTGCGGGACCTGACGCTGGATCTCCTCATCGCCCTCAAGGTGTTTTCGCCCGATAGCATCTTCGAGCTGATCAGCCGGCTCTCCGTGTCCGGATGGGTGGAGGAGCGCTCGCTGCGTTCCGATGTCGCCGACCCGCGGACGATGCTTCCCGGCTGGCAGCGTTTGCTCCTGGCGGTTTCCCGCTGGCTCACATGGCAACGCGCCTGGAACGGCGTCGATCCCCTCTTCACCCGGCTCCACCGCGCTGGATCGGGATGGCTGTTCACTCCCGGCGCGATGGCGGTCCTCGTCGCGTTGACCGTGGCGGGGCTGGCGGCGGGGGTAGCGCATGGCGTGGAGTGGATGGGAGCCACGGGAAACATCCGGCCCGCAACCTGGGCCCTCCTTTTGCCCGGGTTGATTTTTTCCGTGGTGGTCCACGAACTGGCGCACGGATTGGCGGTGAAATCCTTCGGCCGCGAGGTGCCGCGCGTCGGGTTCGGCTGGCATTGGATCGCGCCCATGGTCTTCGTCGATACCTCCGACATCTGGCTGGCCGAGCGCTGGCCGCGCGTCGCGGTGAGCTTCTCGGGACCTTTCGCGAACCTGGTGCTCGCCGGCGCCGCGGCGGGTGCCGCCGTCTTGCTCGGGGATGGGTCGACGGCACTTTGGCCCTTCGCCGCGATCAACGTCCTGATCGTGCTCCTCAACCTGAGCCCGGTGCTGGAGTTGGACGGCTACTACATGCTGATGGACCTTTTGCAGCAGCCGAGTCTCCGGTCGCGGGCTTGGGCGTGGATACGTCGCCCGCGGTTCGAACGAGAGCACCGGGCGGAGCAGACCTACTTCGTCGCTGCCCTTCTTCACTCCGGATTGGTGATCTGGCTCCTGATCTTATTTGCGGGGTCAGTCTGACCCGCGGTTGCGGCTGGCGTGGCGCGCCGCGAGGACTTTTGGTGCGTCATGCCCCCCGAACGTTTGACCGCCCAGAGTGCCCGTGTGCTCCCGTTGCTTGCCTTGGTCGCCGTGTTAGTTTCCGCCGCGGTGGCGCGTCCGCCCAACATCATCTTCATCCTCGCCGACGACCTGGGATACACTGATCTCGCGTGCTTCGGCAGTCGTTACCACGAGACGCCTCACCTCGACCGGCTGGCTTCGCAGGGCCTTCGGTTCACCAACCACCATCACCACCAGAACTGCGCGCCGACCCGGGCTGCGCTGATGACCGGCCAGTACTCGGTTCGCACCGGCGTCTACACCGTGGGCAATATCGACCGCTTCGACTGGTCGTCGCGTCCGCTCCGGCCGGCCGCCAACGTCACGAACCTCCCCCTCGACCGGGTGCTCCTGCCGCAGGTATTGAAGCGCGCGGGCTACGCGACCGCGATGTTCGGCAAATGGCACCTCGGCCAGCAGGGCGACTTTCACCCCGGGCGGCGCGGCTTCGACGAGGCGATCGAGAGCGCGGGCCAGCATTACGACTTTCGCACCAACCCGGCGGTCGACGTGCCGAAAGGGAAGTACCTCGCCGATTTCCTCACCGATCGCGCCGTCGACTTCATCCGGCGCAACCGTGAGCGGCCGTTTTTCCTCTACCTGCCGCACTTCGGCGTCCACGCGCCGCATCAGGCGAAGGAGGAACTCGTCGCGCGCTTCCGGAACAAACCCGGCGTCGGCGGCCATCGCAATCCGGTGTACGCGGCAATGATCGCGAGCGTTGACGAGAGCGTCGGACGCATCGCCGCCCTCCTGGATGAGCTCAGGCTGGCCGACGACACCGTGGTGGTCTTCGCCAGCGACAATGGCGGGGTGGGTGGTTACGCCCGCGCGGGTCTGGAGCGCGGCCGGGACGACGTCACCGACAACGCCCCGCTGCGCAACGGCAAGGGCAGCCTCTACGAGGGCGGAACGCGCGTGCCGCTCATCGTGCGCTGGCCCGGTCGGGCGCCGGCGGGCGCCGTGTGCGACGTTCCCACCGTGCACGTCGATATCCTCCCGACCTTCGCCGCCATGGCCGGCGCCGCGCTGCCGCCGGCCCAGCCGCTCGATGGCGAGAGCCTGCTGCCTCTGGTGCGCGACCCGCGGACTCGGCTCGCGCGCGACGCTTTCTTCCAGCACTTCCCCGGTTATCTCGGCGCGGGACCGGGCCAGTGGCGCACGACCCCCGTCAGCCTGATCCACGCCGGTGACTGGAAGCTGATGGAGTTCCTGGAGGACGGCCGGCTGGAGCTCTACAATCTGCGCGATGACATCGGCGAAAGTCGCAACCTGGCCGCGGAGCGGCCCGAAAAAACCCGCGAGCTGCACGCCCGCCTCGTCGCATGGCGGACGGCGATGAAGGCGCCGATGCCGACGAAGAACACCGCCTCCGGCCCGGAGCCGGCGAGGAAGAAGGGCGGCAAGAAGCGCGCCAACGGCGACGACTGACCGTCGTTCCGCGGCGAGCCGAGGATGCCCGCGGGCGCCCAGAACGGGTTCGCCAAGCAGACCGGTCCTCCCCTTGCTCGGCCCGTTTTTCCCACCCCATGAAATTCTTCGGACTGCACTGGGTCGACGTCACGATCCTCCTCGGCTACATCGTGGCCGTCCTTTTGATCGGTAAGGCCCTCGCGCGCGGCGTGAAAGGCGAGGGGGACTTCTTCCTCGGCGGCCGCTCCCTCGGGCGGTGGCTCCAGTTCTTCCTGAGCTTCGGCAACATGACCGACCCCGGTCAGGCCACGACGACGTCGAGCTCGGTCTACCGGCAGGGCGCGGGTGGCGCGTGGCTGGCGCTGATCACGCTCTTTCTCACCCCGTATTACTGGTTCATGAACGTCTGGTTCCGCCGGGTGCGGCTCACCACGATGGCGGATTTGTTCGCCGACCGCTTCGGCAGCCGGTTTCTCGCGACCCTCTACGCGGTCACGATGCTCATCATCGCGGTGATCGGCGTCATCGCGGCGGGTAACGTCACCGCGCTGAAGACACTGCAGCCGCTGATGGTGAAGGAGGAGGCGGTGTGGACGCCCGCGGAGCGCCAACGCGTCGCCGATTACCACGAATACGCGCAGCTCCGGCAGCAGCGGCAGGCGGGCGCTTTGCCCGCCGACGCCGCGGCGCGCTACGAGACGCTCAGCGACTACTACAAGCGCGGGGAGTTGCAGCCCTACGTCACCTATCTGCAGCCCGTGACGTTCTACCTGGTCTCCACCGGCATCGTCGCGGTTTTCATCATGCTCGGCGGGTTGAAGGCGTCGGCGGTGGTGGACGCCATCCAGGCCATGCTGGTGGTCGTGATCTCCATCATCCTGATACCCTTCGGTCTCGCGGAGATCGGCGGCCCGAAGGCGCTGCACGACAAACTGCCCGACGTGATGTTCAATATCTTCGGGGGCGACATCGCCTCCGAGTACACGTGGTATTCGATCGCCGCGCTCCTGCTCGTGCAGCTCATCGGAATCGCCGGCACCCAGGCCAACATGGCGATCTCCGGCTCCGCCAAGGACGAGATGGCGGCCCGGATCGGCGCCGTCACCGGCGGATTCAGCAAGCGCTTCGTCACCATCGCCTGGGCCTACTGCGGCCTGATCGCTCTGGCGCTGTTCGGGCCGAACCTCTCCGACCCCGACCAGGCGTGGGGGCTCATGACCCGTGAACTGCTGCCCATCGGCCTGATCGGGATCATGATCACCGGTATCCTCGGCGGAAAGGTCGCCGTGCTCGGCGCCCAGTCGGTCGTACTTTCCGGCCTCGTTGTGAAGAATCTTTACGAGCCGCTCTTTCCCGGACGCGACGAGCGCCACTACGTGGTCGTCGCGCGCCTCGCCGTGCCGCTCCTCCTTGCCGCCGGCGTGCTCGTCGGGCTCTTCCTCAACAGTGTCGTCGTGATCCTGAAATTCGCGATCGTGCTGCTGCTGGTCTGGGGCGTGCCGATTACCGTCCTGTTCCTGTGGCGCGGCGTCACCGAGACCGCCGTACGCGTGCAGGTGTTCGTCACGCTCCTCCTCATCGCCGTCATCCCTTCGGTGGTCTCCTCGATCCCCGCGCTCGCCCGCTCCGAGACGCTCACCGCCATGACCCGCGAACGTGTCGTCACCGCCGAAGTGTCGGCCTCCGCCGCCGATGTCTCGGCTGGCCGGGCCAAGGTGGTGGGGGAAAAGATCTCCGTCCCGCGCCGCATCGAGCCCGTCTCCCTCTTCTTCGAGGAGGGGGTCGTGCGCGTCGACCCGAAGGACCCCTCCTCGCCCCGCACCGGCAAGGGCCTGTTCCGCACCGAGGTGTACCTGCTCGCGTTGCTCGGATTCGACGTCGCCGGCTTCTCCTCCGCCCAGCTGCTCACGACGCGCTACCTTGTCGACGCACTCATCCCCATCCTGCTCATTTTCGGCGTCAGCCTCGTGACGCGTCCGGCCGATCCCGACCGCGTGGCGCGCGTCTACGTCCGGATGAAAACACCCGTCGCGCCCACCTTGGAGGAGGACGCGCGCCGCGTCGCCGAGAGCTACGCGAACCCGACGCGCTACGACCACCTGAAGCTTTTCCCGCGCTCGAACTGGGAATTCACGAAGTGGGACCGGACGGACGCTCTCGGGTTTCTCGCCTGCTGCGCGCTGGTCGGGGTGGTGCTGGCCGTCTTCAAGGGTGTACTGATGGTGGGCTCATGAAGGTTCCGCGTCTCTCCGTCCTCCTGCTGACCCTGCTCGTTGCCGCGGCGTGCTCCTTCGCGGCCGCCGCTCCCGGCCCGGTATTTTTGCTGGGCGGGAATTCCATGAAGGGAGCGCTTTTCGCCGACGGCCTGCGGCCCGCGTTGCGGGAGCCTTTCCAAGGTCGCACTCGGGTCGCCCTCGTGCTCGAGGCCCTCCATCCGGAGGATCGTCGCGCGATGGAGGCGCGGCTGCAGGTTGCCTTCCGCGATCTCGGCGCCGAGGCGGCCGCGCTCGATCTCACCGACCCCGCCGCCGCTCGTGAGCGGCTGGGCGCTTCCGACGGTATTTTCATCGTGGGAGGAGAAACCTTCGTGCTGCTCGCCGCGTTACACCGTCATGGTCTGCTCGAGGTGGTACGGTCCCGCGTGCGCGCCGGGATGCCCTACGCCGGCTCAAGCGCCGGCGCCAACGTCGCCGGGGCCTTGATCGGCACCACGAACGACTTTCCCGTCGCTGATATCCCTTCCCGGGTGGCGCTTGGTCTGGTGCCCGTTTCCGTTAATCCGCACCACCCGCTTCCCGCCTCCGCTGAATTCCGCGTGCGGGCGGCTAAGATCCGCTACTACCTGCGCTTCAATCCGGCCGAAACCGTGCTGGGAATCGCCGACACCTCGATGGTGCGTTGGCAAGACGGACGCCTGACGCTGATCGCCGGCGCCGGATGGATCTACCGCGCCGGCGGCGAGCGCGAACTTCCTCTGGGGGAGGCCGTGGCCGATCTCGGAAAATAACCGCGCCGGGAGGCTTTAGTAGCGGCGCGTCACCGTGGCGCCGGTCCGGTCGCGGAAGACGATGTGGCGGCGGTCCGCGTCGATGCGGTCAAAGACGACGCCGAGGGTGGGGTCGATGGTTTCACCGGAGCGCGCGAGACGTCCGTTGATCACCGCCCGTGCCGGTGTTCCTTGGAACACACCGCTGATCTTCGCGTTCGCGACGAAGGTGCGGAACTCCACGCTCGCGTCGGCTCCGGCCTGCTCGAGCGCGGTGGTGGCGGTGACGCCCTTGGCAATCGTCGTGCGCGCCGTGGCTGCTTCGCTCGCGGACGCTGAGGCGGTCGCGGGTGCGGGAACCGTTGTGGCGGGTGGAGTCGCGATGGGCGCGGAAGGAGTCGCGGTCGCCGCCGAGGAGGGTGCGGCAGGCGCTGCCACGGCCACGGGAGCGGCGGTTTCCGCGACCGCCTGTGCCCGGGTTTCTGTCACCGCCTTAGCCTTGGCCACAGGAGTGGTTGGGGGTGCGGCGGGAGATGGAGCGGCGGTGGCTTTGGGAGCTGGTGCGGGCGCTGTTGCTGCGGCGGTTTTGGCGGCCGCTGGCGGCGGGGATTTCTTAGCGACGGGCGCCGGCGGTTCGGCACCGAAAAACATCGAGTAGGCGAGATAGAGGCCGCAGGCGAAGACGACGATACCGATGGCGCCCGCGACGAGGAAGACCGTACGCTTGTTTTTCGCCACGTCCTTGGGCTCGGCGAGCTCTCCTGCCGTCCGCACGATGGGGCGGGGCACGGTTGCTTCCGGAATGTCGGCCGGTGGTGCTGCCACCGGGAACGGGGGCGGAGCTTTCGGAGCCGCCGGAACCGGGGTGACGGGAGCGGCCGCGGTGATCGGGCCGGGAGTCGGACCAGCTGGCGTCGCGGAAGCGGGAGCCGCGTCGTTGCGCGGCTTCAGTTTGAACTTTGATCCGGGATCGGCCGCGGCCAGAGCCGCCGCGACCTGCGCCGCGGGGGGCTCCGTGGCGGCGGGGGCCGCGCTCTGCAACACGGTTGCGGCGGACGGGGCAGGTTCGGCGGCGGACGCCGGATCGGGTAGCTTGGGCTTGAACCGGATCGCCGGTGCGGCCGCCGGAGTGGCGGCGGCGGAAGTCGGAGGAGGAGGGATTTCCGGCTGAGCTGACGGCGGGGGCTCGGCGGCGGCCGGGCTGGCGGCGGAAAGGCGGGGCTTGAGGCGTACCTTCGGCGCGGGCTCCGCCGGCGGGGCGGGTTCGGCGGAGGTGGGATTTTGCGGCGTCGATACCTCCGCCGGAGTGGCGGAGGCGGACGAGTCGGTGGGCGACTGGGCGGGAGCAGGATTCGCGCGGGGTTTCAGGCGAAGGACTGGCTGCGGTTTCTGCTCGTCGTTCATGGGGCGAGAGAAACGCCTTTGCGGTCGCCGCTACAGCAAAAATCCGACTTCGGGCGAACGCTCCGCCGCGCCTCATTCCACCGCTCCGGGCCTGAAAACTTTCACTCGCGGTCCGGCTCGCGGACCTTCACGGTCCTCGGTTCGCATCCAATGAAGAAGGCCCTTATCCTCGTCATTCTGGTCGCCTCGTTGCCGCTCATGGGCGGCTGCGGCATGTTCTCGAAGAAATCCCGCGCCAAGGAGAGCACCGCGATCGCCGGTGAGGTCGAGGCCACGTTTCGCCAGCGCTGGGTGGAGAAGCGCTCGGGTGAGCTGGTGGCGCAGGGTCTGGCCGCCGACGCCGCGCGGGTGCAGGCCGGGCGCGAGTTCGACGAGCGGTACCAGTTCGGGCTGAAGAGTCAGCGCTGAGCCGGACCGCTTCGCCGGCCGCAACGTGAGCGCGCCCCCCGGACCTTCCCTGGAACAGGCCCGGTCCGGGGCCCTGGCCGCCGCTCTGTGCTATTTTCTCTGGGGGCTGGTTCCGGTTTACTGGAAGCAGCTGTCTGCGGTCGATGCCGTGGAGTTGATCGCTCACCGGCATTTTTGGTCGCTCGCTTTGCTCGCTGTCCTGATGGCACGTACGGGCGGTTTTCGGGAGTTGTCGGCATTGTTGCGCGACCCGCGGGCGGTCGGCACGCACCTGCTGAGCGGCACGCTGCTCACGCTGAACTGGCTTGTTTACGTCTGGGGCGTGAACGCCGGCCATGTCATCGAGACCAGCCTCGGATACTTCCTGGTGCCGTTGGTCAACGTCGCCGCCGGCCGCCTCGTGTTGCACGAGCATCTGCGCCGATTGCAATGGGTCGCCATCGGCCTCGCGGCGGCGGGGGTCGCGTTGATGTTCTGGCAGGCCGGCCGGCCGCCATGGATCGCGCTCGTGCTCGCGGCGACCTGGGGTGGCTACAGCCTCATGCGCAAGCGCTCCGCGCTCGGGGCGGTCCCTGGTCTTGCGGCGGAGACGCTCCTGCTCGCACCGCTCGCGGTCGGCTTCCTGGTCTGGCGGGAGATCACTGGTGCCGGCGCGCTGGGCCGGGTGGATGTTTCCACGCATCTCCTGATCCTGAGCGCCGGGATTGTCACCGCCGTGCCGCTTCTGCTTTTCGGGTACGGGGCGCGCCGGGTGCGGCTCACGACTCTCGGTTTGCTCCAGTATCTCGCGCCCACCGTGCAGCTGGTGATCGGCATCTGGGTTTACCACGAGCCGTTCACCCGCCAGCGCCTGCCGGGGTTCGCGTTCATCTGGGCGGCGCTCGCCCTCTACACCGTCGACAACGTCCTAGCCGCCCGGCGGGTGCCCTCCTGAGCAACCCTTGGGCTCCCTGCGAGGTCGGGATTTCCTTCAGGCCGTCTCGCTTCACGAATTCCCCCCTCACTGCCTCTGGCTTCTTGCCCTTCGCCGGCCGGATGAAGCAGGGTCACCGCTTCCTCCCGGCGCCAAGCCGTCGGAATACCCTCCGGTTTTCGGCGGATTCGCGCCGGGTCGTCCACATTCGAGCTTCCCCATGAAAAACACCCGCTCCTTCCTGTTCGCCGGTCTGCTGGCCGGCTTCGTCCTCCTCGCTGCGGTCCGCGCGGCGGCTCCCGCCCCAACCGGCCCGATTCCCGACGCCTCCGCCGCGATCGAGAAGAACGATCCCAGCGGACGCTTCCGCAAGATGCACGACTCCTTCCTCGCGCGCGGCAAGGCGGGGCCGGTCGGGGTCCTGTTTATCGGCGACTCGATCACTCAGGGGTGGTCCCGGGCGCCTCACGTCTGGGAACACTTCTACGGTAAGTGGCAGCCGGCGAATTTCGGCATCGGCGGCGACCAGACGCAGCACGTCATCTGGCGCATCGAGAACGGCGAGCTCGACGGTCTCACGCCCAAGGTCGCCGTGCTGATGCTCGGCACCAACAACACCCGCACCCACAACGCGGCCCAGATCGCCGCCGCCAATCGCAAGATCGTCGGCATGATCCGCGCCAAGATCCCCGGAGTTAAGGTCCTTGTGCTCGCCGTGTTTCCCCGCGGACCGCGGCCGGAGAAGGACGGCAGCATAACGGCCGATGCCTTGGCGCAGGCGGCGCGCCAGATGGAGATCATCAACGGAGTGAACGCCGACCTCGCGCGGCTCGACGATGGCAAGGACGTCCGGTTCCTCGATATCAACCGCGTTTTCCTCGGCCAGGATGGCAAGATTCCGTTCTCCATCATGCCCGACCAGCTTCACCCCAACGCCGCCGGCTACCAACTCTGGGCCGACGCGATGCACCCGACCCTCACCGCACTAATGAAATGACCCGCCCCAAGGGGTCAGGGCGTTGAATGTTTTAGTCAGCGTTCGCGGCGTTGTTTCCGGCAAAACACCCAACGCCCTGACCCCATGAATTTCGGATACTCGGGCAGGCCTCTGATCGAGCGTGATTTAGTTCCAGCTCAGGGACTTGGGCGGACCGCATAAGCTGAATCAGCGCCTCCCGCGTGCCCAATGGGGTCAGGGCGTTAAGCGTTTTTGGCTGATCCGATTCCGGGCGGCTCCAAACATTCAACGCCCTGACCCCATCGGGCGGCGGAAGATCCATCATGCCCGACCAGCTTCACCCCAACGCCGCCGGCTACCAACTCTGGGCCGACGCGATGCACCCGACCCTCGCCGCACTAATGAAATGACCCGCTTGGGGGAGGGCGCTCAAAGATCGCGGCGGAAGATCAGGATATGCTGTCGGGGGAGCACGTCTACGTTCCGCTCGAAACGCACCGGGTGGACGGATAGCTCGCGGCGAACCTGGGCTTCCGTCATCTTGTGCAGCGGTTTGATCGGCACGTCGGGGTCCTCGCCGCGGTACTCCACCAACACGAGTCGGCCGCCGGGCTTCAGGGCCCGGATCATGGACCGGGCCATCTCATAGGGGTGCTCGAATTCGTGGTAAACATCAACCAGCAGGATGACGTCGCAGGATGCCTCCGGAAGTCGCGGGTCATCCACGGCGCCCAGCACCGGTCGCACCTGATCGGCGACCCCGCGGCGCTTCATATTAGCCATGAGCAGATCGAGAAATTCCTGCTGAATCTCCACCGCCTGCACGTTGCCATTCGGTCCAACCCTTCGCGCCATCCGCCACGTGAAGTAACCGCTACCCGCTCCCACATCCGCCACGGTGTCGCCCGGTCGTAATCTCAAGGCTTCCAGCAAAAGGTCAGTACGCTCCTCCTGCTCCCGCTCGGGGCGTTCCAACCAACCGGCGCCAAGATGGCCCATCACCTGCGAGATTTCGCGTCCGAAGTAATACTTTCCTATGCCGTCACGCGTTCGTCGGCCCGTTTCATAACGGGCTTCCGCGGGGCGAGTGTCTCCTGCTGCCGGAGCGGCAGCGATCGCCGCATGCGCCACCGCCATCATGAACAGGGCAGCCAGTCTCCCCCTTGGCGCTGGAACGCGAACAACGGGGTCAGGGCGTTCAGCGTTTATAAGGGACGGGAAGCCCCCGATCTTTTTAAACGAAAAACGCCCTGACCCCTTAGATAGGGTCAGGGCGTTCAATGTTTCGGTCAGAACGGAAGCAGTCGCCTCGTTGAAACAAGAAACGCCCTGACCCCTTTGGATGGATGATGGGATCATTTCAGTGGGACCGGGCGACCGGTGCGGATGGATGCTTCCTCGGCCTCGCAGATCTCGACGGCGGATACGCCGTCCTCGGCGGTCACGCGGCGGGGCGCGCGGCCGCGCTCGATGCACTCCGCCATGTAGCCGAGCTCACCGAGGTAGCCGTCGCCGGATTCGGGTGGCACCACCCGTCCGCCGCGGCCGGCCTCGAAAACCTTCAGCGCGTCGGCGCCACGCGCGAGGTCGTAGTCGGCCGTGGCCCGCTCGAAAACGACCGTGTACGCCATGTTGAAGCCGTGGCCGGTCGCCATCGCCCAGCTGCCCTCGGCGCTCACCGCGGCCCCGTTGGCGACCGTGTACTGCGCGACCACGTGATCGATCGCCCCGCTGTGGAATCCCACGCCCTGCGCGTACACCGCCGTCGGGCGGCCGAACAGGTGCTGCACGAAGTCGACGTCATGGATGTGCAGGTCGAGCAGCGCCCCGCCCGACGCCGCGCCGTCGAGATAGACGTCGCGTCCCCAAGCGGGCGCTTCGCCCACGCGCCGGAAGCGCGCCGCCTTCACCGCCCCGTAGGCGCCGGTTTCGACCGCCTGTTTGAGCCACGTCCAGCCCGGCCAGAACCGCAGACACATCGCCGGCATGAAGAAACCGCGCGCCTCCCGCGCCGCCGCGAGGATTTCCCGGGCCTGCGCGGCCGTCCGCGCCAGCGGCTTCTCGCAGATCACGAGCTTGCCGGCGCGCAGCGCGCGGGTGGCGAGTTCGACGTGGCGCGGGGTTGGCACGCAGAGGTCGATCAGGTCGATCCCCGGATCCGAAAGCAGCGAATCGAAATCCCGCGTGGCGCGCACGCCGGTCATGTCGAGCCGCAGCGGCTCCCCCATCGCGATATTTCCTGAAACGGAGGAGAAATCACCATTCTCCGGCAGGTGGCGCGACGCGCAGAGCGCCGCGATGCGGACTCCTGGCAGACGCAGATAAGCGCGGAGGTGGGTGACCCCCATGAAACCGAGACCGACGACGGCGACGTTGACCATGGTTGGGAAAGGCGAATTCAGCGGACCAGCGACTCGAGGTGCAACCGACCGGCGCGGATATCCGCCGCGCGTTGCGTGCCGGCCTCGCGCTCGATGCAGAGATCCCCGTGGAAACCGAGCTCAGCGAGGGTCCCGAAAAACGCGGCCCAGTCGACCTCGCCGTCACCGACCGCGACCTCCTCGCCCCAGGTGCCCGGCACCCGCGTGCGGCGGGCGTCCTTGAGGTGGCATTGACGGATCCATGGGGCGAGGGTGCGAAGAGCCGCCAGCGGTTCGCCCTTGTCGTAAAGGATCATGTTGGCCGGGTCGAAGTTCACCCCGACGTCCTTTCGTCCAAGCACGCGCAGGAAGGCGGCCAGCGTCTCCGCTGTCTCCTGCCCGGTCTCGAAACCGAGCGCGATGCCATCGCGCGCGAAGACCCCCGCGATACGGTCGATGCGCTCGAGCAGCTTGCGGAAATCCGGGTCGGTCTCGTCGTGGGGTAGGAAGCCGGCGTGGAAAGTGACCAGCTTCAGGCCGAGCCGCGCCGCAAGGGCGGCCACCGCCTGGATGTTGCGCCAGTTCTCGTCCCACGTGACGTCGGGCACCACGCCGCCAGTACAGCGGATGGAGTCCAGAGAGGTGTAGTCTTCGCCCACCGTGACGAACATGCCGGAGGCGATCTCGACGCCGCGGGCGCGCGCGAGTTCGGGAAACTTCCCCCAGGTCGCCGGTTCCGCGCGGAGCGGATCCAGGGCGAGCTGCACGCGCGCGACACCGGTGGCGGCGAGCGTGTCGAGCAACGCGACGGGGTCGGAGGGCTGTAGCGACCAGCTGCAGACGGCGAGGCGGCGGGAAAGATCGTTCTTCGTCATGGCGTGGCGGATCGCGCGGAACGTGACTTCCGCCCGCGGGTCCACGCGAGATTTTTCAAGTCACGGCACCTGCCGCGCGTCTCCGCCGAATCGGAAGCTTCGGACAGGATGGCTAGCCTTGGGTCGAGAGGCGTTTCCGAAACGCTCCGCGAGGTGCTGACCACGGATGGACGCGGAGCGACACGGATTTGCCCAGCGCGGTCCCGACGCAACCGAAGTGTCGCTCGGACCGCACCGCTCCGGGAGTGGCGAGTGAAAGCGAGAGGGGATGAGGGAGGAATTGGCGGCAGGAATTCCCGACGATCCGAGGGTGGCCCGCCTGAGGCGGGTAAACGCCCTCGGCTACATCACACGCCTTTCGTGACAAAGGTCGGTCCGGTATTTCCGGACGAAAGGGATCCCGTGCAGCCGCTGCCGCCCGCCGCGGATCATGCCGCCTGCGTGACGGCCGAGGGCTGTTCCCGAGGTGGCGAACTTGAGCCCCGCGGGTTCAGCCGCGCTTTGCAGCGGCCCTGATCGGAACAGGATGCGGCTCGTGCCCCGCGGGTCGCTGACCGGTCCCGGGCAAGTCTTCGTCGCCGATCACGCGGCGGGTTTTCTCGGCGATGGACTTCAGTCGTTCAACGACGTCCCGCTGCCGCGCGGACACTTCGGTCTCCTCGCCGACATCGTGACGCACGTCGTACAGCGCAGCCGTGGCGGGGGCGCGCCGTCCGTTGAGGGCCACGATCTTTTTCTCCAAGGGCAGATACAGTTTCCAAGAGCCCGACCGTACGGCCTGCAGCTGCGGTCCGAAGTAATAGCAGAAGCCCTTATCGTCCCACGACGATTTCGCCCCGGGGGAGCCAAACAGCAGCGGGCGGATGTCGTGGCCGTCGATTTCCCGGGTGGGCAGGGCCGCGTCCGCGAGGCCGGCGAACGTCGGCAGCAGGTCGAGGGTGGAGCACACCTCGTCGCTGACGCGGCCGGCCGGGATCCGCCCCGGCCAGCGCATCACGCAGGGCATGCGCATCGCGCCCTCCGAGGTGTCGTAGCCCCAGCCCTTGTAAGGGGCGCAGCTGCCCTGCGCGGGATTGCGTCGCACGGCGCCGTTGTCCGAGGTCCAGATCACGAGCGTGCGCCGGTCGAGCCCGAGGCGGCGGAGCGCCGCGAGGATTTCCCCGGCCGACCAATCCAGCTCCTCCACCGCGTCGCCGTAGGGTCCGTTGCGGCTGCGGCCGCGGAACGCGGGACTGGAAAACGGCTGCGCGGTGGAGCCCGGCATCGTGTGCGGCAGGTAGACAAAAAACGGGCGCGCCGCGTGGCGCTCGATGAACGCGATCACCTCTTCCGTGCAGCGACGCACGAGGTGGTCGCGATCGACGGGCGCCTCGAGCACGGTTTCGTCGCGCATCAGCGGCAAAGGCGGGAAGGCCGCCTTGGGCCCGGGCCCGGGCGTCATGTCGTCGCTGTAGGGTATGCCAAAAAACGTGTCGAAGCCCTGGCGGGTGGGCAGAAAGCGCGGCTGGTCGCCCAGGTGCCATTTGCCGAAGATTCCCGTGGCGTAGCCCGCCGTCTTCAGGGTCTCGGCGACCGTGGTCTCGTCGGGGTTGAGCCCCTTGGTGTCCACCGGCCGCAGCACGGGCAGGCCGGCGCCGCTCACATGGAGGTTCACCCGCCGCGGGTAGCAGCCGGTGAGCAGCGACGCGCGGCTGGGCGTGCACACGCCGCTCGCCACGTAAAAACTCGTGAATCGCGTTCCCTCGGCCGCCATGCGGTCGAGGTTCGGGGTACGGTGGAGCGTCGAGCCGCCGAAGCCGACGTCCCCGTTGCCGAGGTTGTCGACGAAGATGAGCACGATGTTCGGCGGCGGTTCGGCCGCCCGCGGCCTGGTGGAGTTGAAGGCGGACAACGCGAGCGCGGCGGCGAGGCGAATCAGGGCGGCGGGGCGCATGGGGTGGCCCGAACCTGTCCCGGCGCCGGTTCCGGGCAAGGCCGGCTTGGGGTGGACGCCCCGCTTGACCGTCGCGGGTCGCGAACACCACACTTCGCGAAACCTCTCACCGGATGGAACCCTTCCTCATCGACGTCACCATGCCCGCGATGGGCGCCACGGTGAACGAGTTGACTGTCATATCGCTTAAGGTGCAACCTGGCGACCTGGTCGCCAAGGGCCAGAAAGTGGCGGAGCTGGAAAGCGACAAATCCGTTTTCGACTTCGAGTCGCCCTGCGAGGGTGTCATCAAGGCCGTGCTGGCCGCCGCTGGTGACGTTAAGCCTTCCGGCTCGCCGTTTCTTCGCATCGAGACCGCCGACGAGTCGTTGCGGCATCTGGCATCGGGCGCCGCCCCGGCTTCCGCCGCTCCTGCCGCCCCGAGGGCGGCGGCCGCGCTGGTCTGGACTCCGAAGGCCCTCAAGCTCGCCCAGGAAGCGGGGCTGGATCCGGCCGGCATCAGCGGCATCGAGGCCACCGGGCCCGGCGGCCGCGTTTCGGGGGACGATGTCGCGCGCTACCTGGCGACGCGTAAATCTTGAGTCGACGCCCCGGCCGCCGGCGCTTTGATCCGGGGTCGATTGAGCACCAAACCCGAGACCGTCCGCATCGCGGGCGTGGGCCACGCCGCCCCGGCTAACATCCGGCCGAACCGCGAGATCCTGAAGGCGTTTCCCAACCGTACCGAGGAGGAAGTGGTGCGGTTGACGGGGATCAAGGAGCGACGCCATGCGGCGGAGGACGAGTCTGCGACCGACTTGGCCGTCATCGCCGCTCAACACGCTCTGTCGCAGGCCGGGATGGCCGCCGGCGTGATCGATGCCGTGATCATGGCCACGATCATCCCCGACCAGCCGGTCCCCTCGATGGCGAGCGCGCTTGCCCGGCGGCTGGGAACTCCCCGTGCCCTGGCGTTCGACCTGAACGCGGCCTGCTCGGGCTGGTTGTACGCCCTGGAGGTAGGCCGGTCGCTGATCCTCAGCGGATCAGCGCGCAACGTGCTTGTTGTCACCGCCGAACTGCTCTCCCGCATCACCAACCCCCAGGATCACGAGACCGCCTTCCTTTTTGGCGATGGCGCGGGCGCGGCGCTCCTGACGACCGGTGACGGCGGCCACCGCCTGCACCGCATGGCCCTGAGCGGCGACGCCGACCAGTTCGAGTCGATCCAGCGTCCCGGTGGCGGCGCCCTGAAGCCGTGGCCGGGAGGGGAGGGCTGCGAGCTCAAGGACTTTTACCTCCAGATGAACGGCACGGCGGTGTTCAAGCACGCCGTGGTGGGATTCGCGGAGCAGATCGAGCAGACGCTGCGACGGGAAAACCTGCGCGCCGAGGACATCGCCTGGGTGGTGCCGCACCAGGCCAACGCGCGCATCCTCACGGCCGTGAGCAAGCGCGTGGGCATTCCCTACGAGAAGTTCGTCGTCACGATCTCCAAGTACGGAAACACCAGCGCCGCGAGCGTCTCGATGGCCTTGGGCTGGGCGGCCGAGGAGGGTATTTTCGCCGAGGGCGACCGCATCATTTTCTGCAGCGTGGGCGCGGGTCTGACGTTCGCGGGCGGTCTGCTGGTGTGGTGACGGTGTTCCCCGCCGGGGCCGGGCGGACCTTCTCCGCGCGCCGCCGGGCGGCGGCGCAGCGCCGGGCGAACTCCTCCCGGCCCGCCCGTGAAAGCGGCCACTCGGCTTCGGTCGGCTGCAGGCAAAGATGGCACATTGCAACAAGGAGGGTGGCCGGATGCGGCGCGGGAAAAAAGACTTTTTGATTTTCCGGCGGGGCGGCTTTGGTTCGCCTCATGCTTTCGGTCACAAACCTCACCAAGTCCTTCCCGTCCCCGGAAGGCGCCCCGGTGAAGGTCGTCGATGTCGCGGAGTTCCGGCTCGGGGCCGGCGAGCAACTGGCGCTGCGGGGCGAGAGCGGTTCGGGGAAGACCACCTTTCTCAACCTCGTCGCCGGCATCCTCGCCGCCGATTCCGGCGTCGTCACGATTGATGGCGTCGCTATGTCGGCGCTGCGCGAGGCCGGCCGCGACCGCCTGCGCGCGGAGAAGCTGGGATACATCTTCCAGACCTTCAACCTCCTCCAGGGCTTCACCGTGCTGGAGAACGTGCTGCTCGGGATGTCGTTCGGCCCGCGTGGAGCCGACCGCGCGCACGCCCGCGAGATGCTCGGGCGCGTCGGGCTCGGCCACCGTCTGAACCATCGCCCGCGCCAGCTTTCGACCGGTCAGCAGCAGCGC
>SXGQ01164857.1_pt1 | contig 28646 bp, 27 predicted proteins | sample 3178371 | NCBI WGS metagenome assembly SXGQ01 (sample SAMN11356859, study PRJNA531348) | freshwater metagenome | isolation source: freshwater sample F1-20 | place: China: Fuxian Lake, Yuxi | collected 2017-12-25 | reverse complement strand
TGCTGATCGAGCGCTGCCCGGCGGCGGCGAGCCGGGCCTTAAGCCAGATCGGGGCCGGCGCTACGGTGACGTTCTCGAAGACGCGCGCGGTGAAGCGCGGGCAAAGCGCGGCGCTTTCGACGCTTACCGCGATCCCGGCTGGATCCTGGCCGAGCGTGGCAGCCCCCGGGTCATCCGTCCACGGTGGTGCGCTCAGCGCCGCCCCAGTCGCGGCGTGAACCTCGCGAGCAATCCCATAGAGGCCACCGCAGTCGCCGCGGTTCGGCGTCACTTCCGGCTCCAGCACCTCGCTCGAAACGGCGAAGACTTCGCCGAGCGGTTTGCCAGCAGTTAGCTCGTCCGGGAGCACCATGATCCCGTCGTGCTCGCCACCAATCCCGAGCTCGTCCTCAGCGAGAATCATTCCCGAGGACTTGATTCCACGCAGTTTCGCCTCGCCGAGCTTCGTGCCATCAGGCATCACGGCGCCAGGAAGCGCGACTGCGACGGTCTGGCCGGCGGCGACGTTCGGCGCGCCACAAACAATTGTGCGCGGTCCACCGTCACCGCTATCGACGCTGCAGACGTGGAGCCGGTCGGCGTCTGGGTGCTGCTCGGCGCTGAGGACTTTTCCAACAACAAAGTTGTCGGCTGAAAGCGGACCATGATGGAGCACGCGCGCGACCTCGGTGCCGGTCATCGCCAGCCGCTCAGTTAGCTCAACTGGGGTCAGGTCGACCTCGACGTATTCGCTGAGCCAATCGATCGGTACGCGCATGAATCAGCCTCAGCCAAACTGGCGCAGGAAGCGCAGGTCGTTTTCATAGAAGAAGCGCAGATCAGGCACGCCGTGCTTGAGCATCGCGATCCGTTCGATCCCCAGGCCGAAGGCGAAACCTTGATGCGTGCTGGGGTCGTATCCGTGTTCGCTTACGGCAGCGAAAACGTTCGGGTCAACCATCCCTGAGCCGAGCACCTCGAGCCAGCCGGTTCCCTTACAGAGCGAGCAACGCTCGCCGTCGGGGGCAACCCCGTGATCGCACATAAAGCAGGAGACGTCAACTTCGACGCTCGGCTCCGTGAACGGGAAGAAGTGTGGCCGCAGCCGCAGCTCGCGGTCGGCGCCGAAGATCGCGCGAGCGAAGGCCAACAAGGTGCCCTTGAGATCAGCGAGCGTTACGCTTTCGTCAACGAGCAGCCCTTCGATCTGGTGGAACTGTGGCGTGTGCGTGGCATCGCTGTCGCGGCGAAAGACGCGGCCGGGAACGATCAACGCGATCGGCGGCGGCGTCTGTTCCATGATCCGAATCTGCATCGGCGAAGTGTGCGTGCGCAGCAGCGTTTCGTCAGGCCCTTCGCCTCCTCCCTCGATGTAAAAGGTGTCGCTGCGGGCGCGCGCTGGGTGCGATGGGTCGTGGTTTAGCGCATCGAAGTTGTAATGAACCAGCTCGATCTCAGGGCCCTCGACAACGCTGTAGCCGAGGCCGCAGAAAACATCCTCGATCTCGCGCCGCGTAGCGCTGAGCAGGTGGTGGTGGCCTGTCGCTTCGACCGGCGAGCCGGGCAGCGTGATGTCAACGTTGTTTTCGGCAAGTGCGGCGCTCATCTCAGCGGCCTGGAAGCGGGCGGCAGCGGTCTCGATCACCGCCTCAAGCGCCTGACGTGCCTCGTTCGCAGCCCGGCCGGCTTCGCCGCGTTGCTCGGGCGGGAGCTGCGCCACATCGCGCAGTAGCTGCGGCAGCTCCGCCTTGCGGCCCAGAAACTGAACGCGCAGCTCTTCGAGCGCGGCCGAGCTCGCCGCCGCTGAGATCTCAGCTTCGGCCTGCTTCTGAATCTCAGCTACGCGCTCAAGCATCGTCGTCACCCTAAACCCTCCTCGTGCATGAGTAGAGCGCGATTGTCGCTGCCATGGCGGCGTTTAGGGAGTCGCCGTCGATCGCGATCGAGCGCACCTCGCTGGCGGCCGCGACAACGTCCGCCGGCAAGCCTTCGCGCTCAGCGCCGATCAGCAACGTCACATCGCCGTCCGGCCACGGTGCGCCATCGAGCTGCAGCGGCGCCGAAGCAGCAAGCGCGACCGTCGTTCCAGGGAGCTGCTCAATCTGATCCGCGCGCGCCACAGCGACGCTGAAGATCGCGCCCATACTCGCGCGTACAGCCTTCGGCCCAAACGGATCGGCGCTGCCTGGCCCAAGAATCACGCTTGACGCACCGAATGCATGGGCGCTGCGGATGATTGTGCCGACGTTTCCGGGGTCGCCGACTCCATCGAGCCAGACCGCCAACGGGCCGATGGGCTCGCTCCAGCGTTGCTCGTAGACCGCGAGCGCGCGCGTTCCCGAGCCAAGCGCAGAAACCTCGGCGAGCGCTTCTTCACTAACCTCGGTTCCACTGAGGCCGCTGCCTTCGGCGACGAACGAGTCAACCGGCTGCCAGCCGCTGGCTGCCGCTGCGGCGATCAGGTCTTCACCCTCGGCGACGAAGCGGCCGCTGCGTTCGCGCCCGCGCCTAGTCCTCAGGAGAGTGACCTGATTCAAATTTGGGTGCTGTGGATTGTGGATTGTCATTGGGCTGTCGTTTTGCTCCAAAAAAAAGGGCGCCCCTCCTTGCGGAAGCGGCGCCCAATAGTGGCGAAACGGCGGCGGAGTCTAGGACTCAGCGGCCGTCGCCCCTCGGGCGGCGTCTACAACTCGGCGGAAAGTCTCAGGGTCGCGCACGGCGATATCGGCCAGCACCTTGCGGTCCAGCTCGATCCCAGCTTCGCTGAGGCCGTGCATGAAGGTTGCGTAGGTCATTCCGTTGAGCCGCGCAGCGGCGTTGATTCGCGTGATCCAAAGGCGACGGAAGTCGCGCTTGCGGTTGCGCCGATCGCGGTAGGCGTAGGAATCCGCCTTCATCAACGTTTCCTTCGCGCGGCGGTAGTTCGAGTTCGCCGTTCCGCGGTAGCCCTTGGCGCGTTCGAGCGTTGCGCGCCGCTTCTTCTTGGCCGAAACCGACCGCTTTACGCGCGTCACTTGTCACCGAGCATTCTCTTGACCCGTGGGACGTCGACCGCGGCTACTTCTATCGGCTTGCGGAAGCCGCGCTTGCGCTTCGGTGACTTCTTCTCGAGGATGTGGCTCGACATCGCTTTGCGCGCGCGAACCTTCCCCTTCGAGGTCAGCTTGAAGCGCTTCTTTGCGCCGGAATGAGTCTTCATTTTGGGCATTGCGAACCGGAAGTATAGAAACTCGGCGCCGCCGCGGCTGAGCGACAGCCCTGTTTGGAGGCGAAGCGCGGTCGGATTAAGCGGCGTCGGGAGTCTCGCCAGGCGCTTCCGTGGCCACTTCGACTACCTCTTCTGCGGCCTCTTCAGCGACCTCACCGTCGGCCCCGGCGGCCAGCTCGTCGGCGACGATCTCTTCGGCCACCACAGCTTCGGCGATCTCGACTTCGGCGTCTTCGTGCGGAGCCGGCGCCGACGCGGCGACCGAGCGGGCAAATGCTTCAGCGTCAGCCTCAGCCTTTGCGGCGGCGATCTCAGCGCTGAAGTCAAGCGGCTCAAACTCTGTGATTTCGCCACTAATTACCTCTTTGCTGGGGCCGAGCACCATCGTCATGTTGCGGCCATCTAGGTTTGGGCGCTGCTCAACGGTGCCGACCGGCTCGAGCTCACGGATTAGCCGGGCGAGAATCGCGCGACCAAGATCCGGGTGCGTGACTTCGCGGCCGCGGAACATAATCGTCACCTTGACCTTGTCCTTGTGCATTAGGAATCGTGTTACGTGGCCCTTTTTCGTCGCATAGTCGTGCTCAGCGATCTTCGGGCGGAACTTGATCTCGCGGATCGTGATCTGCTTCTGGCCCTTCTTCGCAGCCTTAGCTTTCTGCGCTAGCTCGTACTTATACTTCGAGTAGTCAAGAACGCGGCAGACCGGCGGGCTTGCTTCAGGCGCCACCTCGACGAGGTCGAGACCCTTCTCGACCGCGAGCTTCAGCGCGTCGTCGATCTTGAGGATGCCGACCTGACCACCGCCGTCGTCGATTACGCGCACCTCGGCAACTCGAATTTTCTCGTTGATCCGAGTCGTGTCACGATCCGGCATACGCCGGTCGAAGCGCCGGGGAACCGGCACTAGCTTCGGAGGCAGCGCGTCAAGGGCGCGGCGTCTGGACGAACATTCGGGTCAACGCGATGCAGTATAGCCAGATTCAAGCAGGCCCCGCCCCTCTCCAGCGGTGACCTCGATGACGGCGCGCGCCTGCGTGCAGCCGCGTAGACGCCACGGCGGCACGTCGTAATCAACCCGAATCGCCCGCCCTTGCTGGTCAAGCCAGAGAAGATCGAGCGGGAAGCGCATCCCGAAGGTGTGAATCGAGCGGCAGCTGTTGATCTGAAGCGCGTGCCCGGCGGGAACGCTGTTGCGCCAGGCAAGGCCCCGGGCGCGCTGGATGAAACCTCGAGCGACGGTGACGGTCAAGCCGCTAGTGGCTCGTCACGCCGCGTTTTTGTTTCAGCGACAAGATGGTCTGCAAACGCCTCAATTGGGAACGAGCCGATGTCACCCTCACCGTGGCGGCGGACGGCAACGCTCTGCTCTTCAGCCTCTTTGTCGCCGACTACAAGCATGTACGGGATCTTCGCGATCTCGTTGTCTCGGATCAGTTTCGATACCGACTCCGAACGGAGGTCGACCTCGACGCGAAGACCGCGCTCAGAGAGCTGCGCGGCAATCGCCTCGGCTGCCTCACCATGACGGTCCGATACCGGCAGCACGATGACCTGCACAGGTGCGAGCCAGACCGGAAACTCGCCGGCGTAGTGCTCGATCAGAATTCCCACGAAGCGCTCGTAGGAGCCCATCAGTGCGCGGTGGATCATCACCGGGCGGTGGACGGCATCGTCGGCGCCGGTGTATTGAAGGTCGAAGCGCTCCGGCATCGAGTAATCAAGCTGCACCGTGCCGAGCTGCCACGAACGATCGAGCGAGTCGGTCATGTGGAGGTCGATCTTCGGCCCGTAGAAGGCGCCGTCGCCAGGGTTCAGTTCGTAGTCGAGCTCGCGAGCTTCTAGCGCCCCAACCAGCGCCGCCTCGGCGCGGTCCCAGATCTCATCGCTGCCGATTCGTTGCTCGGGGCGCGTTGAGAGCTCAAGGTGAACGTCGAAGCCGAAGAGCTCGTAGGTTGCAAAGGCAAAGTCAAGGCAGGAGGCGACCTCCTCGGCAACCTGGCCCTCGGTGCAGAAGATGTGGGCGTCATCCTGTGCGAAGTGGCGCACACGGAGTAGGCCGTGGAGCGTGCCGCTGAGCTCGTTGCGGTGGAGCAGGCCCGGCTCCCAGTAGCGCACCGGCAGATCGCGGTAGCTCCAGCGGCGACCGCCGAAGAGATGAGCGTGGCCGGGGCAGTTCATCGGCTTAAGGCCGAACTCGCGATCCTCGGTGCTGGTTACGAACCTGTTCTCGCGGTACTTCTCCCAGTGGCCCGAGGTTTTCCACAGCTCGGCGTCGTAGATCTGCGGCGTTTTGACCTCTTGGTAGCCGCGCGCCGAACCGATCTCGCGTGAGAGCGCGACAAGCTCGTTGAAGATTGTTGTCCCGCGTGGCAGCCAGAAAGCAGCGCCGGGAGAGACCTCTGAGAACTCGAAGAGCTCGAGCTCCTTGCCGAGCCGGCGATGGTCGCGGGCGCGGGCTGCTTCGAGCCGTTCCATCTCGGCTTCGAGCTCCTTCTTGTCGAAGAATGCGGTGCCGTAGATCCGCGTCAGCATCGTTCTGTCGGAATCGCCGCGCCAGTAAGCACCGGCAACCGACTGAAGCTTGACTGCGCCGATCGCCTTCGTTGACTGGCCGTGAGGGCCGCGGCAGAGGTCGGTGAACGGCCCGTTGGTGTAGAGCGACACGGTTTCAACGCCCTCGTCGCGAACTAGATCCTCGATCAGCTCAACCTTGTAGTCCTGCTGTTCGCCACGGAAGCGCTCAAGCGCGTCGGCGACGCTTAGCTCTTCGCGATCGAAGCCCTCCCCCGCTTTGATGTGCTTTTTCATCTGAGCTTCGATTGCCTCGAAGTCGTCTTCGCTGATCACCACGCCCTCGGGAAACTCGAAGTCGTAGTAGAAGCCGCGCTCGATCGCTGGGCCGATCGACACCTTGACGCCGGGATAGAGCTCAGTGACGGCTGCCGCGAGCACGTGTGCGGCGTCGTGGCGGATCAGAGCGAGGCCGTCGTCGCCTGAGGTTTTGGTGATGATCTCGATCTCCTCGTCGGCGGTCAGCGGAGCGGAGAGATCTCGCAGCTCGCCTTGCTGGCGGTAAGCGAGCGCAGCGCGCGCCAGGCCCGGGCCGATCGCTTCGGCCGCATCGAGACCGCTCGCGCCATCTGCGAGCTCTAGAGCGGTGCCATCTGGAAGAGTTACCTGCACGAGGCTGATGCTACGCGAGCGGCAGGGGGATCACTTCCAGCTGCGCCGATGACTGGCCAAGAATGGGCCGTTACGCCGCAGTTTGGCTCCCCAGCTCCGCTACCGTTGACGCATGGCCGATACACCAACAGAGCGCGTCTACCGGCGCGGACCACTACGCAGCGTCTGGCCTTCGACGGCGCGCCCGCTGACGCACCGTGCGGCGCGCAAAGCTGACGCCAGCTACGGCGTATCCGATACGCCCGACTGGCGCAACGTTGACTGGCCCACGCACACGCAGCAGCTCGAGATCAATGGTCGCTCGGTCAACTACGTCGACATCGGTGAGGGCAATCAGACCGTTGTGTTCATTCACGGGCTTGGCGGGTCATGGCAGAACTGGCTCGAGAACCTGCCGCGCACCGCTGGGAGCTGCCGCGCGATCGCGCTCGACCTGCCCGGTTTTGGCCGCTCTGAGATGCCGGCTGATCCGATCTCAATCACCGCTTTTGCCGCTGCGGTAGACAGCTTCTGCGAATCACTAGGGCTCGGCCCTGTCGTGCTTGTTGGCAACTCGATGGGCGGTTTCACTGCCGCCGAGGTCGCGATCCAGCACCCTGAGCGAGTCGAGCTTCTGGTCCTTGTTGACTCAGCTGGAATCAGCTCGGCGAACGTCACCAACTCGCGCCCAGGCCAAACACTCGCGCGGCAGCTGATGATGCGCGGGCAAGGAGACCCGAGCGCGGCAAAGAAGATGCTCACGCGCCCCGGGTACATCGCGCTCGGGATGGGTCTCGTCGCGCGCTACCCGACGCGAATCTCGAAGGAACTCTTGTCGGAGCAGCTCTTAACTTTTGGTGACGCGGGCTTCGGTGACGCGTTTGAAGCGATCCTCGCCTACGACTTTCGCCATCGGCTTCAAGAGATCGGCTGCCCTGTTCTCGTGATTCAAGGCGAGAACGACATCCTCGTGCCGCTTGGTGACGCGCTCGAGTTCTGTGAGCTGATCCCGGACGCAGAGCTCCTGACTATGGCTGATACGGGCCACGTTCCAATGTTTGAGCGGCCGGTTCAGTTCAACGACGCATTGCTGGCGTTCGTGACCGCGCCGCCGGCAGCAACCAGTTAGCGTCTGCGCGATGGATTCTGCCGCTGCCGCAACGAAAGCCCAAGGAGCCGTAGTCCGTGGCCTAATGCGGCTCGGGCCAGCAGCTCAGCTCCGCCTTGCCGGTGGAGCGCCGACCGTGCTCGACGGGCAAACGCTCGACCCGGGCCTTCAGCTACTGCTGAAGCTGATGGCGATGGCACCGCAGCCAGAGATGGAGCGACTAAGCCCTGTGCAGGCACGCGCTGGAGTCACTGAGACGCGCTCCTTGATCGCCGCGCCGCAGCTGCCGATGGCGAGCGTGACGGAGACGACCGTCGCCGGCGCAGAAGGGCCGCTTCCGGCGCGCCTCTATGTGCCAGAGGAATGTAAAGACAGCATCAGCCCGCTGCTCGTTTTTTACCACGGCGGCGGCTTCGTGATCTGCGATCTCGAAACGCATGACGCGCCGTGTCGGTTGATCGCACAGCACTCCGGCTGCCGCGTTCTCTCAGTTGATTACCGCCTAGCCCCAGAGCACAAGTACCCGGCCGCCGCCGATGACGCCTTGGCAGCGTTCCGCGACGCAGTCGCGCGCGCCGAAGAGTTCAGCGCCGACCCCGCGCGGATCTCTGTCGGTGGCGACAGCGCGGGCGGCCAGCTAGCCGCGGTGACTGCCCAGCAGGCGCTCGCTGACGGAGGACCCGCTCCAGCCTTCCAGCTGCTGATCTACCCGGTCTGCGACTTCGCCGAGAAATACCCCTCCTACCACCGATTTAGTGATGGGTTCTTCCTCACCGAAGCTCAGATGGATTGGTTTGGGCAGCATTACCTCAGCACCGACGACGATCTAAACGATCCGAAGGTCTCACCGCTCAAGGCAGGACCGCTCGCCGGCCTAGCGCCAGCGCACATCATCACTGCGGGCTTTGATCCGCTCCGCGACGAAGGCGAGGCGTACGCTGCGAAGTTGAAGGCCGACGGCGTTGAAGTGACGCTCCGACGCCACCCTTCGCTGATCCACGGTTTCCTCAACTTCGCCGTCGTCAACCGCACCTCGCATGACGCTGTCTGTGAAATGGCTGGCGTATTGCGCGCCGCGCTCGCTGCCTGAGCCGTCTCGGTACGCTCTCGCCGGTGTTTCGAAACCGTGCTTGTTCTGTGGCCGGTTGCGCGGCGATGATCGCTGCCACGAGCGGCTGTGGCAGCAGCGCGCTCGACCAAGCTGTCGTGCTTGGTGGTTCGCCATCGTCTCAACCATTTGTCTCACTCGCCGTAGATCGCTTTGCGCCGCAGAATCCCTTGGCGCGCTTTGACATTTCGATGGCAGGCAGCGGCCAAGGGCTTGGCAAGCTTTGTGATGGCTAGTCCTCGATCCATTCTGTGGATGCGGAACTACGATTGCTGCTGCCGAGCGCCGCAATGTTGAGTGGGTCGGCATCGACATCACCAACCTGGCGATCACACTAATGAAGTCTCGCCTCCTAGCCCAGGGAGCTTAGGACTTCGACGTTATAGGCGAGCCGAAGTCAGCAGCCGACGCAATCGCGCTCGCCGCCGCCGACCCGTACCAGTTTCAGTGGTGGGCGCTCGGTCTCATCGGCGCGCGCCCCGCCGACGAAAAGAAGGGTGCCGATCAAGGGATCGACGGCCGGGTTTACTTCTATGAAGGCGACGTGGCAAAAGAGCTAATTGCCTCAGTTAAGGCGGGACATGTTTCGGTACCTCACGTCAGAGAAATGCGAGGCGTACTTGACCGCGAGCAGGCTGAATTCGGCGTCCTCATCTCGCTCAACGAGCCGACACAGCCCATGCGCAAAGAGGCCGCTTCCGCTGGCTTCTGCACGTCCGCCTACGGGAACCACCCCAGAATCTAACTGATCACGGTCGCTGAGCTTCTCGACGGAAAGACGCTAGACCTCCCCCCTGAGGCCGTTCAGATTACGCAAGCCGCCGCACCGGCTTAGGGACCGGCGGCTAGAACCGGTCAGATGACAATCGCCGATGAGAATGAGGGTGTCGGTCCTGATGGCGCGTGACGAGCAGTCGAGGTGCTGGGCTCGAACCACGCCTATGCCTGCGGGCTATGAGTGGGCGATACTGGGCTCGAACCAGTGACCTCCGCCTTGTCGAGGCGGCGCTCTCCCAGCTGAGCTAATCGCCCTGGGAAGAAGCGAAAGAGTATCAGCGCGGCGCGGGGCAGGGACATTCCGCGCCGCCACCGGCGGGCGCTAGGCTTCGAACCGATTGGCGACGTGGCGGAGTGGCTACGCAGCGGCCTGCAAAGCCGCGTACACCGGTTCGATTCCGGTCGTCGCCTTAGGCGCAACCGAACGCACGCTCCATCAGGTGCAGAACCATCGACTACGAGCAGCCACTGCCAATCGTCCACGGCCAGGATATTGTGGAGAGCGCCGTCCCGAGCACACCAGCGAAATTCGTCGTCAAGGTGGACGACTGCGGCCGCTCCGAGGTCGAGGCTCACCGCGCCACACAGATCGTACGGCTCGGCGGCGCTCCCTAGCCGCGCCGCCGCGCTCTATACTCCGCGCTCACTGCGGCTGTAGCTCAGTTGGCTAGAGCGTCTGCTTGCCATGCAGAAGGTCGAGGGTTCGAGTCCCTTCAGCCGCTTAAGCTCTGCAGCCCCGCGCTGCAAAACTATTGGCCACTAGGCGCTTACGCAGCCGCTGCAGCGGCCCAGCGTCCGCCGCGGATGCCCGACTCGATAGCACCGTCAACAAAACCCGCCCAACCGTCGGCTAAATCGGAGTTTGCGAATATCACCCGGCCTTCTGGGCGCTGCATTTCGGCGTGGTAGGTCGTGTACCAGCCTGGGCGATGCGCAGCCCAAGTTCCTTGCGCGAACTCGTCAGCCTTCCAGTCATGAAAGTTCATCCCTGTGACTGTAAATCCGGGGGCGAGCCTGTCGAGCTGCTGCTGCGCCCAGGCGATGTCGCGATCGCGAATCTCGTCGCCATCACGCCCGAAACAGACGAGGATCTGCTCGTCACCGTCAAGCTCAAAGATCGTGTCGACAAACCCAAACGGGTGGTCATCAGCTAGCGCGCTGACGATCTCGCTCGGCCCCTTGACCTTCAGCAATAGCTTGCTCCCTATGCCAGCTTGTCCAAGCGCGATTCCCCCCTGTTTTAGCTCGCTTAGAGATGGCTCAAAAGCGATGTCATGGAGCACGTTTAGTGGCACCGTGACTACGACGGCTTCTGCGCTGATCGATTCGCCCGCCCGCGTTGTGATGATCACGCGATCGGCGCTTTGCTCGACAGCAGCGACTGGAGTTTCGAGCCGCAGCTCACAGGCGGCAGCGTCGAGGATCGGCTGGAGAAAGGCGATCGTCCCCTCTTCGATCATGATCTGCCCTGCCGCCGCCTGCGTGCTGGGGAGATTGTGGCCCGACAAGGCGTGCCATCGCATCACCGTGAGAGCGCCGGCGTCGTCAAGGTGGCCACTCGCCACTCCCTCGCCTTCCCCGACCATCACGGCTCGCTCGTCGCTATCGAGATCGAGCTCGTTGATTCGCTCCTCGATCGTCATCTTGTCGAGGCGTCGGATTCGCTCGGGGTGGGCGAGCGGTGTAAACGGAAACGGAAGGATCTGTTCAGAACCCTCGTTGTAAGCGTTCCATGCGCGCTGGGCGATTTCCTCGCGATCCAAGTGGCTGCCGGTTCGCAGCTCACCACCAACGAGCCAGGCAGACCGCGGTGACTGTGGCATCGCTACCGGCGTGCAGCCCGCGGCGACAATCTCGCTCCAAACGTGGGGCTGGAACCAATGGAAAAAGTTACCGCCCCGCTCAAATTGTTGGCCGTCCCAGTGAGCCGTCCAGGTGCGCCCGCCGATTCGGTCGTTGCCCTCCAGAATCAGTGGGCGCTTGCCAGCTCGTCGAATCTCGCGAGCAGCAGAGCAGCCGGCGAACCCGGCGCCAATAACGATCACGTCATGCATGGCGACTCCTCTGGCCGGTAACGCTGGCCGCTCGTCGCCAATACCGCCTCCTCAAGCATCACCGCAGGCTATCGGGCTGACGACAAAAGTATCTTACCCGCAAGGCCTGCCGCAGAGAGCGCGGGAAATGGGCACCGAGGCATGAGCCTGCGTCGCTTCAATCGCTTAGCCGCCCGAAGTCCAAGTAATCGCCGCCGAGAAGACGAAGCCTGAGGCGGCGATCACGCCGGCCCAGCGCTGGACTCCCCGAATTGCGATCGGAACCATCTCGTTGATTACGACGACCAGTAGAGCACCAGCGGCAATTGACTGAATCAGCGCTACCAGCTCATCGCTCTGTCCGTAGAGCAGCTTGTAGCCGGCGACGCCGGCGATGGCGCCGATCAAAACGACAAACCCGAAGCGGATCAGGATCTTGGAAATCGTAAAGCCGCCCGCTAGCAGAGCCGCTGCCACGCCGATCGCCTCTGGAAGCCCCGCAATAAATATTGAGCCGACCAGCGCAGCCGAAACACCGACAGACCCGAGGTGGAGGCTCAACCCGACCGCGACCGACTCGGGAACCCCGTCGATAACCATCCCGACGAAAAGATTTCGTGCCTCAGTCGGGCTGGCCGCGGCTACCTCGTCGCCCTCGGATTGAATCGCTTTTTCCAGTGGTGCTTCCGGTGTTTCGCGCGCGCCGCCGCGCTCCAGCAGCGTGATGATGAGGAAATAGCCGAGGCCGCCAATCCCGATCCCCAGTGCGGTTGCCCCTCCCCCAGCCTCCTCGTAGGCCACGGCCACGAGGTCGGTTCCCACGGCCGAGATCACCGCTCCCGCACCAAACGCCATCAGTGAACCGACGACGGCAGCGCGCGTTAGCGTGCGGAAACGCCAGACCAGTAACGCGCCCACCACGAGGGCCGCTTGACCGATTGCCGCAAAGATTGCTGCTTCGAGCATTTGCGCACATTACTTGTTGAGCCTGCCGCAAAGCTACAAAGAAAATTGGGGCTCTGGCCGCGTGCCCGTATTGGTTGGCCTACGGCGCCCGCGCGATTAATCTCGGCGAGGCTGGTTGTCGCCTTTGGCGAAATGCTGTTGACGCCGGTGGTTAGGCGGAGATAACCCGCTGAATCGCGACGTAGCTTTCGACCTTGGCCGCGGCGCCACGACCAGCCTTCACCGGCAGTACGCGCCAGTGCATGATGAAAGGACTACCGTCGGCGCGATAATTAATCGTGCGACCCTCGAAAGTCTTACCTGCCTTCAGATCTTTGACGAGTTGCCGGATCGTTGCAGGGTCAGTAGCTGCGCCTTGAAGGAATTTTGGGTCCTTGCCGAGGACGTCCTTTGCCTTGTAGCCGGTCAGCTTTTCAAATGCCTTGTTCACGTAGATGATCTCATTCTTACGACCAGCGCTTGTGATCATCACCGAGTCAAAGCTCGCATCCGCAATGGCCTTGAGACCACTTTTCGTCTCCATTGTCTCCCTTTCGTTGTACTCCGTGTGACAGGTTCAGATTAGATACGCAGCATACGCGGCAAAACGGCCACTCGATAGGTAATTAATCTGTGGCGATTCATGCGCGCGGTCTAGACCGATAAGTCCAGCCGCCGACCGTTCCTCGTGCGCGATCGCAGGCGCCTGACCGAAGGCGCTCAACATCCCGCGCCCACGCCCGCAGATAGGGAGCGAAGATCCACCCAAGCGCTTGGGTTAGACCGGCGCCGAGATTCTCTCCACCCAGACTCAGCCGGCGATGGCGACGCCCGGGCGGTTGATCACGGTGAGGCTGATCGTCGCCTCTGCCGAAACGCCATTGACGTCGGTGAGCTGAACTGCCAAAGGGAAGACGCCGTTTTCGGGGAACGCCAATGTGACTTGGCTCACCGTCGTCGTGTGATCCCACCGCCCATCGCCGTTGAGATCCCAGCGATAGCGCTTGATTGAGCGCTTAGCCGTCGCAGCATTCTTCACCGTCAACGTAACCGGTTCGGTGCGGTAGACGGTGTCGCTGGGAGCCGACAGGATCGGTACCGGTGGGTTGAGCGCAGCCACGCGGATGAAGCCACTGGCGCTTTTGACGAGTCGCAGCCTGCGCAGCACGGCGTCACCGGTGTTGCCTTCGATCGTTGTCACGAGGCCGTTCGGCCGAATACTCTCGACGATCCCAATGTGCTGAGGAAAGGCGATCAGGTCACCGGGCTGGGGAGCTGATCGCCAGATCCCTGTCTTGCGACCCCAGTCGCGCAGGCGCGGAACCCAGCCGTCGCCAAGCCCATTCCAACCGATCGGAGTACCGGCCCGCTTCGTTACCCAAGAGGTGAAATAAGCACACCACGGCGCCGGGTAGTAGCGCAGCGGCGCCTGCGTAGCGAGGCCGTACATCTTAATCCGCGCGCCCTTGTTCGAACCCTTGGGGATCTCACTCACGCCGAGCGCGAGTTCCTGCTGCGCGATCGCGACGATCCGTTCGGCGGTTGTTTGGCTGGTCTGCTGAGCCCGCGCGGGCGCCGCGACCAGCACCGAACAGATCAAAATCGCGACGAGTGCTGTTGGCAAACGAACCACGACGGATGAAGTCTATTGCTCCTGGCGAAAAGATGGCGCAGGTCAGCGACCAGCGCGCAGCTGCTAACCGCCGGTCGCCTAAGCGACTACTTGGCGCGCCTTGGGGAGTCCGCTCAGCGTTTCGCTGCCGCTCGAGGTCACTGCCAACAAATCTTCAATTCGCACGCCGTACTGCCCGGAAAGATAGATGCCGGGCTCAACCGTCACGACCATCCCTGCCTCCAGCTCAGTGTCGCCCTGTCGCGACAGCCGCGGAGCCTCATGCACGTCGAGCCCAACGCCGTGGCCAAGCCCGTGGCCAAAGCACTCGGCAAAACCGGCGTCGTCGATGATCTGCCTTGCGACGGCGTCGACCTCACGCCCGGTCGGGCCAGCACGTACGGCCTCGACGGCCGCGAGCTGAGCCTCGAGCACCAGATCGTAAATCAGCGACTGCTGATCGTCGACCTCGCCGGTGAAGTAGGTCCGTGTGCAGTCGGAGCAGTAGCCGTCGAGCTTCGCTCCCCAATCAATTGTGACCATCTGGGATCGCTCAACTTCGAGCTCGCGCGGCTCAGCGTGCGGCAGTGCGCCACGGGGGCCCGACGCAACTATCGGCGGGAAGCTCAGCTCCTCCGCGCCGAGTCGCCGCATCGCCGACTCCAGCGACAATGCCAGCTCCAGCTCAGTACGGCCAATCAAGCCGTGCTCGAGCAGCTCGAGCATGGCGGCGTCGGCGAGCTGAGCGGCGGCACGGATCTTCTCAATCTCAGCGGCGCTCTTGATCAGCCGCAAAGCTTCAACGCTGCCGCTTAGTGGCACCAGTTCGGCAGATCCACCCAGCGCCGGCTTCAGGGCCGCAAGCTGGGCCACGGTGACGTGCGTGTCGTCGTAGCCCACAACGCCGAAGTTATCTCCACCGCCGTCAGCCACCGGAAAGCCTTCGGCCAGGCCGGCGCCGAGCAGGTCGCTCTTCACGACCTCCACCTGCCACGCGCTGGGAGCTTGTTCTGTGGCCTGCTCGATGTAGCGAAAGTCGGTTATGAGCACGGCTGGATTGCGACCGGTGTCCGCCGGACAGAGCGCGACCGCGTTGCTGCCGGTAAAGCCGGTGAGCCAGCGAACGTTTAGCGGCGCCGAGACGAGCAGCCAGTCGACGCCCGCTGCCGCGACCTTCTCCGCCAGCCGCTCGACTCTTTGGGCCACTAGCCGGCCGTGGCGGCCAAGTCGTCGCGCAGCGCCTCGAGCGCGAGCCTGTAACCGTCAACGCCTTGGCCACTGACAGTCGTCAGGCAGATGTCACTGATCACCGATCTGCGCCGAAATTCTTCCCGATTTTGGATGTCGCTGAGGTGAACTTCGACCGCCGGCAGCGCGGCGAGGTCGAGCGCGTCACGGATCGCGTAAGAGTAGTGGGTCCAAGCTCCGGGATTGATCACAATGCCGTCGGCCACGTCGTGGACGCGGTGAAGGTACTCGACGATCTCGCCCTCGAAGTTGGTCTGGAAGAACTGCGGCGAGAGTTCAAGCTCGGCGGCAAACTCGCCAATACGCTGCGTTAGGCGCTCGTAATCGAGGTCGCCATAAATCTCGGGATCGCGGCGGCCGAGCTGCTCAAGGTTGACACCGTGGAGTACTGCGATGCGGTTGTGTGCAAGCACGGCTGCCAGTTTGCCACTTCGGGCGGGCAGGCGTCAGGCAGCGAGCTCTTCGATTGCTGCACGGACCAGCGCTGGCTCGACTTCGACGCCGTAGTGCACCTCGCCCGGCGCGCTGCAGCAGACGAACGGGACCGCGCCGCTGAGCCGCTTCTTGTCAAGCGAGGTTGCTACCAATACGGCTTCGACGTCAAGTCCGGGGAGGATCGTTGGCAGCCCGGCACTGGCCAGGATCTGCTGCACCTGTTCGCGCAGCTCGGAGGCCTCTGAGATCCTCAACGCAGCCAGCAGGCCAAGTGAGATTGCCTCGCCGTGGCGAAGCTGGCTGTAACCGGTTGCGGCCTCGATCGCATGACCGATCGTGTGCCCGAGATTGAGCTTCTGGCGCGGCCCGCTGTCGCGCTCGTCACTTGCGACCACGGCGATTTTGATCCGCGCGCATTCGCGAATGATCTGCTCGTCAACGGCGTCTCCATTACTAACGCGCTCCCAAAGCAGGCCGCCACCAATCAGCGCCGTCTTGACAACCTCGGCGTAACCGGCGGCCATCTCGTCCTCGGGCAGCGTGGCGAGCTTCGCCGGATCGACCAGCACAGCTGCCGGCTGATGGTAGGCGCCGATGTAGTTCTTGGCCTGCGGGAGGTCGACGCCGGTCTTGCCTCCGAAGGCCGAATCGACCTGCGCGACGAGCGTTGTGGGGACCTGAACGACGGGAACGCCTCGCTGAAAACTGGCCGCGCAGAAGCCGGCGAGATCGCCGACGACGCCGCCGCCGACTGCAACGATGTGGTCGGCCCTCGTCGCCTGCTGCTCAACTAGCGCGTCCCAGACGGCCTGCGCGGTTTCCAGCGTCTTGGACTGCTCACCGGCCTCAAACCCGATTAGTCCTGCGACCCGCGGCACTTCGCCGGCGTAAAGGTCTGCGACGTTGCTGTCACTTACCACAAAGCGGCGGGAATCTTCAGGTAGTGGCCATGGCGCGTCAGTCAATGCCCCTTCGCCGACCCAAACCGGATAGCCGCCTGCCCGGCCGGCTGCCCAGAGAAGACGCAGCGCGCCGGCGGTTCCGTGAGCCATCGCCACCAGCGAAGGCAGGGCTGCCTCGATCACCGCGGCATCGCTGCTGGAAAGATTGGCGTCAGCTACCTCGCGGTAAATGCATTCGCGCTCGCGGAAGAGGTAATCAAAGCCGGCGCGGTCCTTGCCGAGCGGCCGTCCGCTTCCCTGAATTCGTTCCCAGGCGACGTCCAAGTCGACGTCGAGAAGCACCGTGATGTGCTCCTTGAGCGCCTCGATTACGGCCGCCGACCCAACTGAGCCCCCGCCAAGCGAGATCACCTGAGGTGGGCCTGCGAGCAGCGCGAGGACAGCCTCTTCCTCTGCTGCTCGAAACGCCGCTTCACCGTGCGCGGCAAAATGCTGAGCGGCCGTTAGGCCACTGCTCTGCTCGATCACCTCGTCGCTGTCGGCAGATCGAATCCCGAGCAGCTCGGCAGCGAGTTTCGCAGCCGTCGTCTTACCGGCCCCCATGAAGCCGATGAAGACGAGCGACCTGCTTAGCGCCGGATCCATGCGATCCGCTCGCAGTAGCTCGCCAGCGCGGCGCGCGCATCGTCAATGTGATCGCCACCGAACTTCTCTCGGTACGCGTCGGCAAGCACGAAGGCAACCATCGCCTCGGCGACGACTCCCGCTGCAGGTACGGTGCATGAGTCGGTCCGCTCGCGCAGCGCCTCGGCCGGTTCGCGGGTGCTGATGTCAACCGAGCGCAGCGGCTTGGTTAATGTTGGCAGTGGCTTCATCGCGCCCTGAGCGATCAGCGGCTCTCCGGTGGTCATGCCACCTTCGAGGCCGCCGGCGCGGTTGGTCTCACGGTAGTAGCCACGTTGTTCGGAGTAGAAGATCTCATCGTGAGCTTCGGAACCTGGACGGGCAGGAAGATCCCAGCCGTCGCCGAGTGAGGCTCCCTTAACGGCTTGAATTGAGCAGATAGCTCCGGCAATCCGACCGTCGAGTCGCGTCTGCCAAGAGATATGTGAGCCAACGCCGGGGACGAGGCCGAAGACGACGACCTCAAAGGTGCCCCCGATCGACTCGTTCGCTTTGCGCTGAACGTTGATGTGCTCAACCATCTGCGCGCTGACTTCGGCGTCGAGGCAGCGAACGGGATCATCGTCGACGGCTTCGAAGTCGACAGCTGTAAGCGCTTCGCTGCGTGGTGGCGCCGCAACCGTCCCGATTCGAACGACGTGTGAGCGAACGGTCACGCCCATCGCCTCAAGGAACTGGCGGCAGAGCGCACCGCCGGCGACCCTCGCGGCGGTCTCGCGCGCACTGGCGCGTTCAAGGATGTCGCGGATGTCGCTCGCCCCGTACTTCCAGGCGCCGACGAGATCGGCGTGACCTGGTCGCGGCAGGTGAACTTCGGGCACCTCAGCCTCAACAGGCCAGGGGCTCATCCGCTCTTCCCAGTTCTCAAAGTCGCGATTGATCACCTGCAGCGCTACCGGTCCGCCGAGCAGGCGCCCGTGCCTGATACCTGCCGTCACCTCAGCCGCGTCGCTTTCGATCTTCATCCGGCCGCCGCGGCCGTGGCCGAGCTGGCGGCGCGCGAGATCAGCGTCGAGAGCGCCGCGATCAAGCTGCAGGCCGGCGGGGAGCCCTTCGACGATGCAGGTGAGGCCGGGTCCGTGTGATTCGCCGGCGGTTGTGAGCGAAATTGCCATTGCCAAGGGCAGGCTAGCGAGCGGCGCGATCGCTCGGCGGGCGAGTTCAACCGCTAATCAGCAGGATGATTGCCGAACCGGCGGCTAAAAACGGTGCTAGCGGCAGCGTTGCGGCCCGCGCCTGCGCCCAGCCGTGAGCGATCACGATCGCACCCGCTGCAAGTGTCCCGATCACTAGCGCCAGCCCGACCGCAGCGACGCTGGCCGCTCCCAGCGCCGCCCCTATGACGGCAACTAGCTTCACGTCGCCTAGCCCCAGTCCGCCTGGTCGCAGTAGAGCCGCGGTGAGGAAGAATGTGAAAAGAAGAAACGCGAAAAGAAGCCGTTCCGCTGCGAAGCTTGGCTCGAGAAGCGCCGTCATCACGAAGATCAACGCCAACCCGGTGGCTGTCAAACAGTTAGGAATTCGCCTTGTTTGTAGATCGGTTAGCGCGGCCGTGAAGAGCACGCAAAGCAGAACCGCCGCCAGCGCCGCCTGCGCCCCAGAGCGAGCCGAAAGCGCCAGTAACGGGGCTAGTGCGCCCACGACAATCGCGGCGACGACAGTGCGCCGCCCCGCCGGCGGCAGCCCGACGCTGAGCCGAGCCGAGAGCCGCTCGAGCACTGCACCAATCAGCGCGCCGAGCAGCGCGATCGCTGCGATAGATGGGCCGGTGAACACAGAAAAACAAGTTAGATCACCGACTCCAGCCAGCGGATTGGTCACAATCAGTCGATGCGCGGACGCGGCCTACTGATTCTGTTGGCGACATCTGTCGTTTTTCTAGGCGCACTCTCCTCGCTGCGAAGCAGCACAGAGAAGCGAAACGACAAGCAGCCCGCTCCCGCAACGGAGCCAGCTGCCGCGAAGTTGCCTGCCGCAGCAGCCGGCGAAATTAGCGCGGTTATGCCAGCCGACAGCAGGGTGAAGATCAAGGCCGGCCAGCGGCTAAAGCTTCAAGTTCGCAGCGCCACGCCCGATATCGCTTTGATCGAGGGTCTGGGCCTCAGCTTTCCGGTCGAGCCAGGCCTCCCAAGCGAAATTACGCTCGTCGCGCCAAACAGTGGCCGTTTCGATGTTGCGCTCGAGATCGCCGGGCGCAAAGTCGGGACGATCATCGTCAGCGACTAATCGACAGCCGGCTGGGGCTTCTCTTCGGTCGCTTCACCCGCCGGCCGCTGCGCCGCCTGGGCGTCGTGCTCTTCGATAAAGACCCCGCTGCCTTCGCACCACGCGCAGTCGACCTCGTGCGCGTCGTCGCCAGCGTTCGAGTTCAGCTTGCCGGTGCCGCGGCACGGTGAGCAAGGGATCGGGCCTTGCGGCTCGTTCGAATCGTCTTCAGCATCTGCCATCGAGGCCGGAGAGTAGCGCTGCTAGCGTCGGACACGTGGCCGAAGGGCTGATTCAGCTCGCTCCCGCGCCCGTTCGATGCAACGGCCGCTTCGCTCCGAGCCCAACCGGGCCGCTGCACCTCGGCAACCTTCGAACCGCGCTCCTGGCCTGGTGTTGTGCTCGCTCCACAGGCAGCAGCTTCGTGATCCGCGTCGAGGACCTTGACCGCGAAAGGTGCCGCGCCGGATCGGCCGAGCAGCAGCTCGGCGATCTTGCGGCGATCGGCCTCGAGTGGGATCAGCCGGTCGTCGCCCAGAGCTCGCGGACGGCGCTTTATCAGGACGCACTAGCGCAGCTCCGCGCCGATGGCCTGCTTTACGAGTGCTGGTGCACGCGGGCGGAGATCCGCGCAGCCTCGTCTGCCCCGCACGGCGCCCCCGCCCCCTACCCGGGTAGTTGTCGCGAACTCTCAAGCGCAGAGCTCGCCGAGCGACGTGAGAGCAGCCGCCAAGCTGCGCTGCGGGTTCGCGCCGACGGCGCGAAGATCCGATTCTTTGATCGGCTCCACGGCGAACAGGAGGGAGCCGTCGATGACTTCGTCGTCGCGCGACAGGACGGCTCCTTCGCTTATCACCTGGCCGTCGTTGTAGACGACGCCGAGCAGACGATCGACGAGGTCGTTCGAGGCGATGATCTGCTCGATTCGACCGCCGCTCAGTGTTGGCTTGGGGAGCAGCTTGGACTACCCCGACCAAGCTACGTTCACCTTCCCTTACTACGCGATGATCAGGGCGTGCGTATGTCAAAGCGCGACTCGTCAGTGACACTCGCCGGCCAGCAGCAGCTCGGTCGCGCGGCGCTCCAGCTCCGAGGCGATCTGCTCGCGACCGTCGGCCTCGGTGAACGGGGCGAAAAGATCGGCGGCGCAGAGCTTTTAAGCCGCTTCAAGGCGATCCTCGTAGAATCGACCACGTGACCGAAACGACCGAGACTCGACCTCAGCCCCGCGCTGGCACGCGTGCGCTCCTAACCTTCGTTCGCTTCGTCATGCCAGCGCTGATCGTCCTCTCCGGCATCCTGCTTGCGGCAATCGGCCAGCGCGAATCGGCTTATCAATCTGGCGCTCTGCTTATTAGCGCTGGTATCTCAGTCGCGCTGCTGAGCGTCTTCTACCGCGTCGGCATCCGCGGCGACAACGATCGCACCACAGAAGAGCGAGCGCGTGAGCACTTTGACGCCACCGGCGAGTGGCCCGGCGAGTAGGTCGCCGGCCTTGACGACGAACGAGACGCTCCAGAGCCTCGCCGCCCGTGCACGCCAAACCGGCACGCTGGCGATCGACACCGAATTCATCGGCGAGGGCCGCTACCGAACCGAACTCTGCCTCGTGCAGGTAGCGGTCGATGCAGAGCAGCCGGGCGAGCCAGCTTGGACCGAACTGATCGATCCATTCGATCGCGAAATCGACCCAACGCCAATTGTCGACTTGATCGATGACTGCGAGATTGAGGTCATAGTCCACGCTGGCCGCCAGGACATCGCGCTGCTGCGGCGGCTCTGGCACGCCCATCCGCGTAATTGCTTCGACACCCAAATCGCGGCAGCGTTTGCCGGCCTGCGAGCGCAGATCGGGTATGAGGCACTGCTCCGTGACCTGCTCAAGGTGCAGCTCGACAAGGGCGCCAGTTTTTCGCACTGGGACGCGCGCCCACTTAGCGAGGAGCAGCAGCGATACGCGCGCGGTGATGTTCTCCACCTCGGTGAGGTGGCGGCGGTTCTCAAACAGCGACTCGAGGAGCGCGGGCGGCTTGACTGGGCCCGCGAGGAGTGCCTTCCACTGGAACGGTCGACAGACGAGCGCGATGTTGACCTGATCTTCGCCAAGCTGCCAAAAATCAATGCGCTCAGTGCTGAGCAGCGCGCAACCGCTCACGCTCTGGTGGTCTGGCGCGAAGAGTGCGCCGATCGCGAGGACAAACCGGTTCAGAAGGTTCTGACGGACGCCGCAATCGTCGAGATTGCGGGGCGCCAGCCGACCGATGAACGCCAGTTGCGCGACCTGCGCGGAGTCCATCAAGGGATCGCTCGCCGCCGCGGCGATGCAATCGTGAAGGTCGTCGTCGGCGCCACGGACGATCGCCCAATCCCAGCCGAGCGGCGCGCGCGTGCTCAATCGGACTCTGCCGATGCAGCATTGATCGTGCTAGCCGAATCGTTGGTGCGTGCCTGCGCGGTTCGAGAGGATCTCGCCTATGAGCTGCTTGCGACCCGCTCCGACCTTCAGGCGGTCGTTAGCGCCGTACGCAGCGGCAGCCCCGACCCCGACGTGCGTACGCTCCGCGGCTGGCGCCGAGAAGTTGTCGGCGACGAGCTGCTGGCGCTGCTTCGCGGCCAGCGCAGCCTGCGAATCGACGATCAGCTGCGCGTCGTCGTCAGCGAATAGGGTTATTTGTTCGCGGCTCGACGCGACTAAACGACTCACTGCAAGCGGAGTAAACGGTCGCTGCTTCAGGTAGAATCAATTAAGCCGTATGCCGAGGTCGCCAACACCGCACCCCACCGACGGTTCTGGCCTGCACCGCCGGCGCCAGCTCGTTGGGCTCGCCGCGGCGTTAGCTGTGGCCGTTGGATCTATCGTGATCGTCGCCGTTAGCGTCGGCAGCCCCGGCAAATGGGATCCGACGCAGCTGGCGCAGGGCGCTGCTGCCGAGAAACCAAAGATGGAGCTTGAAGCGCAGGCTCGAGCGGCTGCGGCAGTGATCGAGAAGCGCAAGGAGGAGATCAAAGCTGAGAACGCCGCGATCGACGCAGTCCTGCAGACGACCGGCATCATCAGCCAAGCCGGCCCTGGGAACAAGGAGGTTGCGCTGACCTTCGATGACGGCCCGAGCAGCTACACCGGCGGGATCCTTGACACGCTGAAGAAGTACGACGCGAAGGCAACCTTCTTCACACTCGGTAACCAGATCAGCGAGTTTCCCCTGCCACTGCAGCGGGCCGTAGCCGAAGGTCACGTCGTCGGCAACCACACCTGGGACCACCAAGACCTCACGCGCTTGGCACCGAAAGATATCCGAGGAGAATTGAATGACAATACCGACGCCGTGACGGGGAAGAACCTCCCAGCGCCGAAGCTCTTCCGGCCGCCCTATGGCGCCGTCAACGACCTTGTCGTAGCGGAGGCTCGCCGGGCCGGAATGTTGACTGTGATGTGGTCGCTCGACACCAACGACTACAAGCTCCCGGGTGTCGATGTGATGGCTGCTCAAGTACTGGCCGAGGTAGAGCCAGGTTCGATCATCCTGATGCACGATGGCGGCGGTGACAGGACAACAACGTCCGCCGCACTGCCGAGAATGCTCAAGGGTTTGCGGAAAGCTGGCTACAAGATGGTCACCCTTCCGCAACTGCTGCTCCATAATCCACCGGCAGCTGAGCAGAACACAGTCGGACGCACACCAGCCGCATAGAGCCCATTTTCAACAACTAGGAGAACCAATGACCGATGCTGACGACGCACTACTGGCAAGCGCAACATCGGACGAGCGCGAAGCAATCAAGGCGCTCGCGTCGTTCTGGTGGCTGTGGCTGATCTTCGGAATCGTCTGGATCATCGTTGCGCTGGTTGTACTGCAGTTCAGCAACTCTTCGTTCGCGCTGATCGGCTTGATGATCGGGGCGATGTTTATCGGTGCCGGAGTTCAATACATGGCGCTCTCGACGCTGGCGCCAAAATGGCGCTGGGTCTGGGCGCTGCTCGGCGCGCTGCTGATCATCTGGGGAGTCGTTGCGATCTTCAATCCGGTCGAAACATTCAACGAGTTCGCCGACATCCTCGGCTTCATCTTCCTGCTGGTGGCCTTTATCTGGTTTGTCCAGGCCTTCTCAGAGCGCGACCACAACGATCTTTGGTGGCTCGGGCTCGTCAGCGGCACGCTGATGCTCGTGATCGCCTTCATCGCCGCCGGTTCCGACGTCAACGTGAAGGCCAATCTGCTGGTTCTCTTCGTCGGCCTATGGGCGCTGATGTCGGGAATCGTTGACCTTGTAAGAGCCTTCCAGCTCCATCACGTCGGCGAAAAGCTCGAGTAGCCTCAACTAGCCGACCGCCGCGGCGGTGCGCATAACGCCAACCGGAGCGGGAATCCCGGTCCACTGTTCGAACGCGATCGCGCCCTGCTGGACGAGCATCTCGATGCCGTCGGCTGTGTCGGCGCCCGCCGCCACAGCAGCATCGAGCAGCGGGCCTGGCTCGCCGTGGTAGACGACGTCGGCGACGACGCGGTAGTCACCGAGCTGTTCGGGCGTGAGTGGCAAGCTCGCAAACGGGTCGCCTTCCAGCCCGGCGGCCGTGCAGTTGACGAGCATCTCTGCGGGCTCGGCGCCGCCCACGGCGGTCGCGTCAAAGCGCTGCGAGAGTTCCTCGGCGCGGCCGGCGGTTCGGTTCCAAATTTTTACCGCGACGCCGCAGTCACGAAGCGCCCAGACAACGGCGTGCGCAACGCCGCCCGCCCCGAGCACCATCGCCGTCGAGCCAGGTAGCGGCGTGGCCGGCAGCGACGCGATGAAGCCTGGCGCGTCGGTGTTGTCCCCAACCAGTTCGCCGCTCTGTTGAAAGATCAGCGTGTTGACGGCGCCGATAGCCTTAGCGCGGTCGCTCAACCGGTCAACCAGCCCGGCCGCCGTTTCCTTGTGCGGAATCGTCACGCTGGCGCCGCGAAAGTCACGATTGCGCAGTCCATCGATGCAATCGACAAACTTTTCCGGTGGCACCGCGAGGAGCTGAAAGTCCCAGTCAGTTAGGCCGACGGCAGCGAGCGCAGCGTTGTGCATCGCCGGCGAGCGGCTGTGGTCGACCGGCCAACCAATCACTGCAAGTCGTGTGGCGCTCACGATCGACTCCCCCTATCGGCAGAATGCCGGATCTTTGCCGCCCTGAGCGGCGCGACGGTTGAAATAGGCGTCAATCAGCTTCTGAAACTCGGGCAGCGTCTTGGCGAAAACCAATGCGCCCTTCTTACACGGCGCGACGATGAAATAGAGGTAGTCGCTCTTCGGCGGGTTGGCAGCCGCTTGGATCGATGCCAAACCAGGATTACCGATCGGGCCGGGAGGGAGGCCGGCAACTTGGCGCGTATTGTACGGCGACTTGCTGGCGATCTGGCTGGCCGTTAGCGGCTTGTCCCAGTTGCTGACGGCAAAGCGCGTTGTGGCGTCGCTTCCGAGCGAAATTGAGTCGCGCAGGCGGTTATAAAAGACGGCGGCAACGAGCGGCCGATCGCGGTCGAAGAGCGCCTCACGTTCGATCATCGAGGCCAGCGTGACGACGTCGAAGACCGTCAGGTTCTTGCTCTTGGCGTAGCTCATATTGACCTGCGCAATGTTGCGCTTGAAGGCCTTTAGCTGATCGCTGACGAGCTTCTTTGCCGTCGGCGCACTCTTCAGCATCTCGTAGGTCGCCGGGAAGAGGAACCCCTCCAGCGATTTGACCCTCTTCGGCGCCCCGTAGGCCGTCGGGTTGAGCTGCGGGGAGGAGAGCGACGCGGCCACGTAATCGCCGGTAACCCCCTGTTTAGCGACCACCGGAGCGACCTCCTCGCGCGCTGGCCCTTCTGGCACCAGTACGTCGATCACAGCGGCGCCCTTCTGAACGTTGGTCAAGACGGCCAGTGCAGCGCCGTTGCTCATGTCCTTGCGCAGCTTGTATGTGCCCGCGCGCAGCTTTCCTCGGTCGCCGCCAACGGTCGCCCGCAGCTCGAAGAAGAACGCCGAGCCAACCACTCCTTTGTCGGCAAGCTGCGTACCGATGTCGCCGGCGTCAACACCAGCCGGAATCTTCACCGTGACGCCCTCCGATCCTCCGCCTTTGAACGGCTCAAAGATGCCGTTGAAGGTGAACAGAGCGGCAACGAGAACAACGGCGACAAAGGCGAAGAGCAGTGCGTGGCGGCCCGGCGAGCGACGGCGCCCTTGCGGAGGTGGCGGCGGCGCAGGGGCGCCGCCCGGCCTGATCGTGCCGCTTGGCAGCTCGTCGTCGTCGGTGACTTTTCGGGGCGGGTTCGGTGGCGCTACCGGCGGCCTAGCCGATTGTGGCGGCTGCGACGTGGCCTTCTTCGCAGACCTGACAGGCGGCGGAGAGGGCTTTGCTGCCCGCGGCGAGCCGGCGCCGATCGGCGGTGCCTGCGCAGGCAACTCTTTTCGCGCGGGCGCTGGGATCGGCTCGCCCTTCTCGGCAGCACGCTTGCGCTCCCGTTCTAGACGGGCTGCTTCGCGCTGCTCTTCGCTACGGCTCTGTTCGTCACTCATCACTGCCCCAATGCTCGTGCCCGTGGCGGGCCAGCCAATCATCCAGCAAGACCGCGGCTGCTCGCGAATCTTCGCTCTCACGGCCTTCACTGCTGGCGGCAATCGTCGTTGTAAACCGCTCATCGAACAGCTCAACGGGAACCTGTGGCCCGAGCGCTGCGCGAAGTTTGTCGGCAAACGCGCGCGCCTCGCGCGTCTGTTCCGAGTCGCCACCGGAGAGCGAAAGCGGCAGGCCGACGATTATGCGATCAACCTTACGCTCAGCAACCAGCTCGCGTAGCCGCGCGATCCCGGCCTTTGTCTCAGGGCGTAGCACCGGCTCGATCGGGCTTGCCAATGTGCCGGTCGTGTCGCTGAGAGCGCAGCCACAACGAGCCGAACCGTGATCGAGTGCTAGAACCCTCACTGTTTACGCGGCGAGCGCCTCTTCGACGGTTCTGGCGGCAAGCGCGAGCGCCTCCTCGAGCTTCTCCGGATCTTTGCCGCCGGCCTGAGCAATTGTGTCGCGCCCTCCCCCGCCGCCGCCGACGACGGCAGCCGCGACGGCGACTACTTCGCCGGCCTTGACGCCGCGCTCAACCAGAGCGGGGGTTACCGCGACAACTAATGCAACGCGACCCTCGACAACACTGCCGACGATTACAGCGGCGTTATCACCGAGCCCCGCCTTCAGTCTGTCGGCTATGTCCATCAGCGCCTTCGCGGGCACCTCCCCGACGTTAGCGACGAGCAGCTTCGCCCCACCGATCTCTCTAGCGGCGGCAGCGAGCTGCTGCTCATCGACCGCTGTGCCCGCGTCCCTCGCGCTACTGCGCGCGCCCTGTCCTAGCTTCGCGACCGCCGCCGGAACCTGATCTGGAGACGTCTTCAAGGCCTGCGCCGCGTCATTGAGCAACCGATCGTTGCTGCGCAGCAGCGCTACTGCGGCAGGCCCGCTTATCGCCTCAATCCGCCGAACGTTAGCCGCGCTTGAGCCTTCGCTGATGATCTTCAGGCAGCCAATCTCTGATGTCCGCGCTACGTGTGTTCCGCCGCAAAGCTCGCGCGAGAAGCTGCCGTCGCCGATCTCAACCATCCGTACGATGTCACCGTATTTCTCGCCGAAGAGGGCCATAGCGCCGAGCTTGTGCGCCTCGTCCATCGTCGTTGTCAGAGCGCGGACGTTGAGGCTCTGAAGAATCCTTGCGTTGACCTGATCCTCGACCGCTTGGCGATCCTCGTCACTAAGTCTGGCCGAATGGTTGAAGTCAAAGCGGAGCTTGTCGGGGCCGACGTAAGAGCCCGCCTGACGGACGTGATCACCGAGCCGCTCGCGCAGCGCAGCGTGAAGCAGGTGGGTGGCGGTGTGGTTGCACTCGGTTGCGTGGCGCGCTGCGGCGTCGACCTCGGCGATAACTTCGGCCCCGACCTGGAGACCATCGTTGCTGGCTTCGACGACGAGCGCTTGATCATCACCGGCGCGGATGACGCCGATTACATCGCCGATCGACGCGCCGTCGACCGCGAGCAGCGAGCCGGTGTCGGCGGTCTGGCCGCCACCTTCTGCATAAAAAGGCGAATCTGCCAACTTTACGAGCGTGCGGCCGTCCTCCTGCGCGACGGCCACTACGTTCGTTCGCGCGCTCAGCGATTGATAGCCAACGAATCGTGCTTGCTCGCCGCCAACGGCACGGACCGCCTCAGCGGAGACGCCGACCTTGCGCGCGCCGGCGCCGACGGCTGAGCGCGTCCGCTGCTCCCCCATCAGGCGGTCGAACTCGTCCTGCTGGGTGAACGGAACGCCGCGCTCGTCGGCCAGCTCACGCGTTAGCTCGATTGGAAAGCCAAAGGTGTCGTGGAGACGGAAAGCATCCTCGCCGCTCAGAGTTCCAGCACCGAGCAGCTCGTCAAGCAGTCCGCTGCCTTGAACGAGCGTGCGGCCAAAGCTCTCCTCCTCACCGCGAACCCATTCGAGGATCGTCTTGCGGCGCTCAACCAGTTCGGGGTAGGCCGCGCCCATTACGTCAATCACCTGCTCAGCGAAAGCCGGTAGGAACTGGCCCTCAATCCCGATTCGCTGGCCTTGCAAGACGGCGCGGCGGATCACGCGGCGCAGGATGTAGCCGCGATCCTCGTTCGAGGGAACGATGCCGTCGGCGATCAGGAAGGTCATTGCGCGCGAATGGTCGGCGAGGATCCGCAGTGCGCGAACGTCAGCGTTGGCGCTTCCAAGCTCGCGGCCGAGCGCCATTAGCCCAGCGAATTGATCTGTCTCGAAGACGCTCTCGACCTCTTGCTCAATCAGCGCGAGGCGGTTGAGCCCAGCGCCGGTGTCGATGTTCTTCGCCGGCAGCGGCGCGAGCACACCGTCGGCGCTCTGATCGAACTCCATGAAGACGAGGTTCCAATATTCAAGAAAGCGATCGTTCTCGCCGCCGGGAAGGTCGCCCGGTGAGCCGAACTGCTCGCCACGGTCAAGGTAGAGCTCGCTGCACGGGCCGCAGGGGCCGGTCGGGCCGACCTGCCAGAAGTTCTCCGAGCGAGGGCAGAGGATGAGCCGCTCGCGCGGAACCCCTACAGCCGCCCAGGCAGCGATTGCCTCTTCATCGGGGCCGAGGCCGAGCTCCTTGTCGCCCTCGAAGACGGTAATCCAGATCTTTTCGGCGTCAAAACCGAAGCCCTCAAGCGAGAGCTTCCAGGCCAGTTCGATCGCGCCTTCTTTGAAGTAGT